>Ga0169931_10001776_pt1 | contig 35524 bp, 38 predicted proteins | sample Kivu_15m_20L_FD_129675 | JGI IMG/M metagenome (GOLD analysis project Ga0169931, IMG submission 129675) | Freshwater microbial communities from Lake Kivu, Western Province, Rwanda to study Microbial Dark Matter (Phase II) - Kivu_15m_20L... | ecosystem: Environmental > Aquatic > Freshwater > Lake...
CTCCTGTTGGACCTGCTGGACCTGTGTCTCCTGTTGCTCCTGTTGGACCTGCTGGACCTGTGTCTCCTGTTGCTCCTGTTGGACCTGCTGGACCTGTGTCTCCTGTTGCTCCTGTTGGACCTGTGTCTCCTGTTGCTCCTGTTGGACCTGTAGCACCTGTAGGTCCTGTGGCTCCAGTTGCACCCTGTGGTCCTGTTGCTCCAGTTGCACCCTGTGGTCCTGTTGCTCCAGTAGCACCAACGGGACCAGTGGCACCAGTGGCACCAGTTGCTCCTATTGGGCCAAACGGTTCAATCCAGTAATTACTGCTGCCGTCTGTGATATACACAAACACATTTCCGCTTGTGGTGTTGAACCACATATTACCGTATGTTGCTCCTGCGGGTGCTGTGGTTGATGCAGAGAATGCAATGGCTCCAGTTGCACCTGTTGCTCCGGTCGCTCCTGTTGAACCCTGTAGACCGGTTGCACCTGCTGGACCAGTTGCTCCGGTTGCACCAGTTGGACCAGTTGCTCCAGTAGCACCAGTTGCACCTGTTGCTCCTGTTGGACCGATTGGACCAGTGGCACCTGTTTCTCCTGTTGCTCCTGTTGGACCTGTGGCTCCTGTTGCTCCTGCGACATTGTCGACATAATCCTTATTTGCAGCGTCTGTCGATGTGGTTGGAGTTGCAAGATTCGTAATTCTTTTGGAAGAAACATCAACAGTTCCAGTGCCATGAGGGGCAAGATTAATGTTCGTATTGCTTCCACCTGCCGTAAATGTGATGGCCCCAGTCCCAGTGATGCTGCCATCAATTGATCCTGTGCCTCCAGATGCTACAGGGAGCGTGCCTGATGTGAGTGCAGATGCGCTGGTGGCATAGACCGCGCCGCCCGATGTGAATGTCGTGAGACCAGTGCCGCCATACAATGTTCCAATTGTGGTTCCCTGCCAAGTTCCCGACGATATGGTTCCTGTTGAGGTTATGGAAGAAAGGTTGCCAGTTGTTATCAGGGTTCCTGAAGAATCAGGAATGTTGATGGTTCTGTTCTGCGTCAGCGCTGCCAATTCGAAGGATGTGAAGTATTGTGCATTTGCTTCATACCATCCGATCTTCGCGGCAGCAACATTGTAGGATTTGGGAAGCAGCCATACATCAGCGGAATCCGTGGATATATTTTTCGTAGTCTTTTCTATCCATATTGAAGGCTGACTTTCAGTGTCGCCAAAATTTCCTGCTGACAATAATAGACTGCCATTGTATCCAATAATGCTACTGGCAAAAGATTGGGTGGTCCCGACATAAAAATTGGCGCCGCGAAATCTAAAACTGCTGTTTGCGCTGTCTGCCCCCATCGTGGTTTCTAAAGAAGCCCCGAAGGCGTTCACAGAAGCTGCCACGGTGTTGAGAAGAGACATGTTCACACTACCTGCCACGAGGCTTGTGTTGAATGTCGCGCTTGTTATGGTCTTGTTGGTGAGCGTCTGCGCACCAGTGAGGGTGGCAAGTGTATCAGTGGTGGCGGGAACGGTGAGCGTGGCATCGCCGCTGCTGACAATGGACACGTCTCCACCACTGATGGAAAGCGTCCTCTTGTCCGATGTTCCCCCTTCAATTTCAAACCCATCAGAATTGTTTGTTATGTTTAGGTTGACTGAATTTTGTTTTGCCATATGTTCACCGTGCTCACGCAACAGTTATGTTGCCCTGCGAACTGATCACATTCCATTCTGTGTTTGCGACGCTGCACACCAATTCGACGCAATCTTTTGGATCGTTACTCTCCAGATATCCTGAAACTCCAACGGTTGTATCCATGTTGCCAAAATGGATGACCTGACCGGGGTTCTGTGCAACACGCCATGCGTTTTGGATGCCGCTCACCCTCACTGTCTTGCCCACCGCAGAAGAAGAAGGGAGTGTGAGAACGAGCGTCCCTGAACCCTTGTTGGCAAAAACGCCTGTGTCAACCGAAAGACTCTGATCACCAGTGACAATGCTCCAGGTTATCCCAACACCACCACCGCCACCGCCTGCGACAGTGGACCATGACAACTCAGCGATTGAGCCGACCACAGAAGCAATGGTGAGAACCTGACTTGTAGAACCAATCGATGGAGGCATGACATATGTGGAATCAGATGGCAAGGAAGACGGAGCCCTCACCGCCACGTAATTTGAAGAATCTGCATCTGCAAAACGGACAGACCCAGCCGCGTCGATCTGAAGATTGTCACCGGACAAAATCGCAAAAGTTCCAGATTTGTCGGGAAGTGTCAGAGTTCTGTCAACTGTTGACTCTTCTGCCTGGATCGTTGTCTGGTACGAGTTGATCGTGCCGCTATCAAAAACAAGATTGCTGCCGATGATGCGTATGTCACCATCGCCAACGACACGACCTTGATCGTCAACCTCGAAAACCGTGTGCCCGTCAACATCTCTCACCTGAAATGTCGTGGAGCCATCGAAGGTTGTCGCACGGATGGCAAGAGATCCACAAAAACTTACATGCTGACAATTGCTGGAATAGGGGTCGTAATAGGGATCTCCTGCAGGCCAAGACCAGTTATGAAACCAACCTGCCCGGGTGATCCTCTGTCTTGTATATCCGTCGAGATAAGCGGCATCAACCCCATATATCAGTGATCCATCTGCAGATGGGTACCTTAGAAAACTGTCGAGGGCAGGAACGTCTCCTGCTCCGTTGCCGACATCTCTGGTTGCAGCCGTACCGAGCCCGAGCGTGGTTCGCTGGGTGTAGGCATCGGGATCATCAAGGATGGCCTTACCTGCCGCCGTGATATCTCCGCCGAGCTTGGATGTTGAAACCACTCCGGAATCAATCGTCCATGTGGAGCCAGAACCACTTACAGTGATGTCACCCTTGTCTCCGTCTGTGATGCCTGCGCCACCAGATGGAGAAGATGCCACCCATGCAGATCCTGTCCATGTGGGCACCTGCCCAGATGTTGCACCACTCTGTGCTATTTTTGATAGCGGCACGGAAGACACGGATACTGTTGCTGTACCATTATTGGATGGTGACACGGATATGGTTCCGTCTTGGTTTGACAGACCCTCAAGTCTTGGGGGAGACAAAAGCCGCCAAATTGTGCCGTCCCACTGCCATTTACGTCGGCCGTGAATGATGATCTGACTGACCGCTGGAGACTGAGCCAACACGAGCGGCGTGGTGGCTGCAGAAAGTTGCGAGAAGTCTCCCTCAGAACCGAACTCGACCCACGCAGATCTCCCCTGTGGGTCTGTGTACCACACTGCCTCCCTGCCGGTTACTGGATTGATCCAGCGCTCTCCTGAAGACGGAGATGGAGGTGGAGTGGGCGATATTTCAGTCTGCTGACCCCCAGCAGAGCCAGGAACCCATTTTCCTTGGGTCTGGTTCCACACCAGGGTATTTCCATCCTGTGGCTGCTGTCTTGCGACATCAGCAAGATCTCTCAATCTCGAAATTGGTACATTTGGAGGCACAGCCACAAGGGATGTTTCATAAAAACTGGGTCTTTTCCCCCGTCAAGATACATCTCCATGTGGACAAGTTGATTAATTTTTACAATTTTTTCGTTTCTGAACCCCCAAAGGACGAAATAATTGGATAGGTCTCTCGCCTGTATCGGAGACCAAAATCTTGGTGTGGTGATTCGGGGGTCGCCTGATGGGTTTTGAGCAAACGCCCCCGACGGACGAAAGTCTGGTCCAACAGCTCAAGTATGCTCAAGAGTCGGGAGCTGTGAGGCATCATGCATAAACAATGCGTAGGTGTCACCGATGGGGTTTCTACAGACTGCAGGAAGTCTGCCCGCACACCATCCCAGGTGTGCTGATGAGACATATCGATCAACCATGGTCGGATGGGATGATGCATCGCGATGGAGGATGACCTCTTGCCAGTTTTTTTGATGCATCAAGATGTTCTTGGCAAGAGTGGCATATATCAGGGAATATTGTGTACATACATCATGCTTACGGTCTGAATTCAGACCTATGTATATATATACCAACTCTACACCGTTGGGCTGAAGGCCCAACGGCTGTGGTGCACATCCGGCGAAGCCAGGATTGTGCACCACCATTTGTTTGTAGTTGTGTCCTATTGAGTTGACATCAACTTCCAGAAGAAATGGACCATTGTTTCCTGAACCTGATGTTCATGAACATTCATTCAGAAGATGCATCAGACCAATCTGGGTGCATATTCTGCATATCAATCAATGATGATTCACCCCACATTTTGCGGACAGTTTTTAATATACCATCACTGTGTGTAGTGCACAAGAACTGTGTTTTTGGAAATTGAATATTGAAGGCATTGACAAGACGAGGATGTCTGCGGAAATAGACATGCATCTCAAGATTGTCAATGATAGCAATACCCCTATCATCGCTCAATTTTGTGCAGAGGTGACGCAACAGTGTTGCTATCTTTTTCTCCCCATCGCTCATCCTCTTGTGGTGAACTCTGGTGGATCCTTTTCTGATGCAGAAATCCTGATAGAAATCAACCTTTTCACCTGATTCTGCTGTTGTCACAAGTTTTCCGAGTTCACAAGGAAGACCATAAACCTCATCAGCAAGATGGAGAAACTTTTCTCCAAAATTCGATGGGAGCTGAAAATTGTACATGTTCATGGGGTGGTCTGCGTCACAATAGGCAGCCCAACCATCTGATCCTGGAGGTGCTTCTTCAAGTCCATTTTCAATTATTTCTCCACCCACGATGGAGACATTGGACACTCCACCTCCATGAATAAATTCTGCATGCATACTGCATGGCTCTGAAGACTGGATGTAGGCAGCCATAGTCGGGTCATAATCAGGGTTATATGTCAACTTTCTGAACAACATAGAATTGTCACGACCCCTCAGCATTCTGGGGGTGGAAACAATCCTTATGGCGTGCATGAGGGTTGATTTACCAGTGCCGTTTGGTCCGAAAAAGACAGAGAACGGTCTGTTTTCTGGATGGAAGTCAAAACTTGCATCCCTCAACCCGCAAAAATTCTTCAATTTCAAACTTTTGAGCCAATACATGCAGATGAAAACCTTTCAACAACTTTTATCGGAAATCGATCCACACAAAGCAGCAGAAGAAATAATCACCTCTGCTTTTGACAGATCCATAAAGCCTGACAGCATCATCGCCGAATTCGATGTGAGCGGAGGGATGATGAAGGCAAAAGGCAAGACAAACACATGGATTAGGTTTGACTGCAATCCAGGTGTCATAAAAAATCTGATCCAAATCATGTCTGAAATTGGTGAGGTTTGCGAAGATGATGTGCAAGCTATGGACAGGTGGAGGGGCGAAGTGTCCAAAATTATGGAAACTGACATGCTCCACATGCTTCGTGAAGCCATAAGGGTGAGGATATTGGGTGGAGTTCCGTCAGAAGTCATACCGCTTCAAGACATACAGGTCACGGATGTGGATATAAGTGACCTTCCTGAAGATGATTGCGTCTTGGTGGTCAAAAAGGCAGCACCCAAGGGCGAGGAGACCAGTCCTGTGGCCGAGGACATATTTAGAGAGAAAGGTCGCACTGGGGAGACGATACAACAGGTGGTTGACCGCAGGAAAAGTGAGGGAGATCCGAGGTACAGATGGGTTGTCGACGTGGAGCAAAGCAAACATTTTTTTGAGGTGACTGTGTCAATTTCGGCAGACTATTCACCATTTTCTCCGAAGGGGGTTTGAAAAAAAATAAGAAAAGTTTAATCTGGAGGATTTTCTTCTATGATAAAATTGAGTTCTGATTCTATTCGCATGAAGAAAACGGCAGCAAAGTACCAAGGTAAAGAGGTACCGCTGAGGAAAATACTTCCCGGCGATGTGAAGAAATTCAAGGTCTATGTCAAAGACCCGTCCTCCGGGAATGTCAAGAAGATCAATTTTGGTCACGGCGGATCATCTGCCAAGACCAGAGGCGAAAAGACCATGTCAATAAAGAGAAACAAGGGTGACAGACAGAAGAGTTTTCTTGCTCGTCACAAGTGCGACACCGCAAAAGATCCAACGACGCCAAGGTATTGGTCATGCAAGGCATGGCGTCGCGGAACGGAACTACCTTAAAAGGAAACAAAATGGCTCATATCAAAACAGCAAGTGATGGAACACAGAAGATTTCAATGTCCACCGTAGAGTGGATTGATATTGGTTTGAAGCGTGGTCTGCTCTCAATTGATCCCAGGGTTCCTGGATTCGCTGCAGAGCTTTCAAAGTCTGCTGGTCTCGAACCTGGCAAGGCCAGCTATACAACAATCAAGAAAGCCATGCAGAATGAAGAGATCATGGCAAAAATCGCAGAGAACCTTGAAGGAAGTTCGTCTATCAAGACTGCTCAGCAGGTCGGTGAGGACACAGGAGGTCCAGGACTTGGCACCGCAGCGCTTGTCGGAGGTGCAGGTCTTGCTGCCGCACCCCTCCTCACCGAGGTTGGCAGAGCCATGTACACCAACCTTGCCGAAAATGTCGGCAAAGGTCTCGCGAGCGCCGGACAGAGCACCGCTGGAACCCTTGGTGGACTTGGCAATGCCTTCGGCAAGGGATTTGGAGGAAATCCAATCGGTGGTGCAGCATCAACGTTTGGCAACATTGCAAAGGGCGTAAGAAACTTTGCTGCAAGGGCAGCTCTCCCCGCCCTTGGTCTCGCCGGAGGTTTCATGGGCAGCAAGTACCTGATTGATCACTTCAAGGAAAAATTTAAGGGTGATGCAACTCCAAATCCAGAACTGATGACCAACCCGGAAGCGCAGAAGTCGGTCATGAGGTCAATATATCAGTTCAACCAGTTGGCTCCAACGCTGAAGGGCATGTCCAGCAGCATTGACCAGCAGCTTGACACCGTGGCGTCAGCCGTGACTGACACTGTCCAGACAATGCAGCAGGTGCAGACCACTGGCATGGCTCCCACTGTTGTAACCCCTGAACAGCAGAGGGCAAAAGAGATAGCAGATGCCCAAGCAGCTCAGGCTGCTGCTCAGGCCGCATACATGAAATCCCAAGCAGGTCCACAGGTTCAGGCTCCCGTTGGCCTGCCAGCCGTCCCTGCCCCAGCACGCTGATCAGATGCAGAAAGAACAAAAATGAGCGACAAGAAAATGATCAAAATATCAGACCGTCAGTGGATGGAAGCAGGAATCAAGAAGGGATATCTTGCGAAAGGTCCAGAAGGTGTCATGCTTCGCAAAGAGGCGCTGGCATTCCTGCCTGCCCTTGGTATAGGTACTGCTCTACCTGCTGCTTGGGAGGGTGGCAAGTGGCTGTGGAACAAAGCCACGGGCAATCGTAGTTTGGGAGAACTTTTTTCTGGGTACAGCGTTAATCCCCAGAAATTTCAACAGATCCAGAAGAACTACAAGTTGCTCATGGGGCACCTTGACAAGTTGTCCACGATGTCCCCGCGTGTTGCTCAGGCAGTCACGGCAGCAAAAGCCGAAATGACCGCCAAGATGAATGACATGGCACGACAGATTGGGGTTGCAGGAGGTTCTGCATCTTTTGGCGGTCAGCAACTTGAGGAAGAGACCACCGCTGCACACAAGAAGCAGATGGAGGACATTCAGAAGAAGACCCAGATGTATGGCGCTCTTGGCAAGGGGCCTGGAGGCGAACTGCCGAAAGACTTCAACCCACAAGCCCCTGTCAAGCCTGCTGGCGGGACACCAAATCAGCCTGCCATGGCAGGCGCTCCCAAGCCAACAGGAGTTCCAGCAACCTGATTCACCATGGATAAGGTTGCTCAGTCATCTGGAGTATCTGGGGCCCAACGCATGAGGGCTCGTGACACAGGCTCTTCTGGCAACGCTGCCCAGCCCGCGACACCCTCAGCAAGGGACATGGCAGCCCAAAGCGCAAACAGGCCTGGGGGAGGGGCATCTGTCGCAGCAGCATCCCCAACCCCCACGGTCAGCACCCCGCTTGGCAGCAGGGGAGTCACCCCCAGCATGGCTCAGCGCCAACAGGGACAGGTGGCTGCCGCACAGCCAGCCCAGCAGCAGCAGCAGCAGCAGCAGCAGCAGCCAACATGGCAGTACAATTCAAAAGCAACTCAGGTCTCCCCTCCGACCCAGATCGGGGAGGATTCATACGAGGTGTGGACCGGCCCACACCAGTATTCAGGTCAGCCTGTTGACATGAAGTGGGTGTTGTCACTCCAGACAGGTGGGCAGTGGCAGCCAACACAGGAACTTAGAGCCAGCCAAGGAAATGGAGCTTGACATGGATAAGGTTTACACAGGCTTTGGACCGCTGACCACCCTCACAGACCCAAATGAGGCAAGCATGGCTCTCGACATGTTCAGGGATATTGCACGCTCAAAGCAGGCACAATCCCTCAACCAGATGGCTGCTGGTCAACAGAATGCTGAAACAGCCGCCCAAGCCAAGAACTGGATTGATGGAGGCAAGCAATCGTACATCGCCCTCGGTGGCCCGCACTACGATTCTCTTGACCCCGTAAACAAGAAAAAATTACTTGAGTATTACATCAAGAGAATATCAGAAACTGGACTGTTTTCAAATAGGGACGCAGCCATAGATGCTGCATTCAGGCTTCTGCCGATTCTCAAGCCAAAGGGGGAAAACAGGACACAGGAGGCTATCCAGATAATGAAAGATGAGTTGGGGAGGATTCAGTCTGCCCTACAGCAGCCTGCTCAGCAGTCAACGCAGCAGCCTTCAGGACAGCCTGCAGGTGAGAAGCAGCCCAAGACCCAAGAAACCCCATCAACAGTCGGCACAGCTGACGCAAGAGGCTCACAGCAATCCACCGCCGCTGCGAAAGACAATGCAGGTGGCGCGGGAGCCACCACTCAGCAGGCAGATGCGGGTGGACAGCCCAAGGCTGCGACTCCTGGTCAGCAGAGCGGCTCTGACGTTGGACTTCTGTCCCTCATTGGACAGGGGCTGGCAGCCGTTATTGATGCCATTAAAAAAATGCCGTCTGCGCCCAAGGTTTCCGATCAGGTTCTCGCCCAGATGATTGTCGCAGACCAGCCGCAATATTGGTTCCCAAACAACGAGGTGTCAGAAACTGGTTTTTATGGCCCATTTGTTCGTGGGCAGAATATATTCTGGGCAGAAATAGAATACAACGGTCAAGCTGGGCAATTTATGTACAGTGGCAGGTATGCATCGGTTCCTGCCGTGGCATCTCAGGCAGTTCAACAATCATCTGCCCAGGGCACCTAAGAAACCCACCCGTCTTTAGCGGGTGGGTAGTTCATTTTCTTCTTGATACCTGTTGGTCCTGCTTTGCAGCCCTTGCTGCTGCAACTTCGTTTCTTCTATTCTGCTCTTTTTGTGCCTTCTCTCTTTTGGCGTTGGCTTTGATATTGATATCGTTGATGACCATTTTTGTGTACGGTTCAACAAGATCACCACTTGGGTTGTACTGATAGATGTAGCCTTTCACCCTTTCTGAGTACATTTCAATTGTTTCACCCATCTGAATTGGTGGCACGCTTTTCAAGAAGGCATTTCTTGCAGCAACGTAATCATCTGCATTCATTTGTGACAGGACGGCATCATCTCCCTCAAGTATTGCCCTGATCTGTTCCTGGATACTGGATCTGGTTCTCTCGTTTATGTTTTTTCGATAATCCGCCATCTGTTGCCACAGCTGGCGCGCCTCATTCAACAACTGTTGTTCGAGCTGCGGATTTGTATTTGGTGGCTGACTGCGCAGATTTCTTAACTTAATTTCATTCTCGTTACGCCTTCTCTGTATGTCAATTAACGTGGGATCTGCCTGCTGTTGCTGCTGTGCTGTTTTTGACGTGTTATAAATACTCATGCAAGGTATTTTGTTGGTAATGGTCGAAAATTCCTCTAGAAGAACATGCCAAACGACACAGATGGAACCTTGACAGAAGTGGGTATGCGGATTGCCCAAGATGCAATCTATCATATTGATTCTGGTTATGAAGATTTCAATCGGAACCCCCTGCCAGCCACCCCCAGAGATGATCTTGCCAACGCGGGGATGCATGGTTCGGAAGGAAAAGATCACGACAGAGAATTTTTGTCCTTCCTGATAAGTAATATCGTGAAAAAAACTGAAGAATCATTGATTATGACCAGAGTCAGGCTTAACAAACCAGCAAGATTTTTTGGTAAAAAGAATATCAGGAATTCTTGCCCTGAGGCTAAAGACATGAAAATAAAAAGCCTGTACGAGCCCCATAGGCGTGCCGCTCCTGCCGAGATGGCCTCTTTGGGTCAAATTATTAAGATCATTGAAATGCAAGACTTTGTCGATCATGTCAGAAATTGTTCTGCACCAGTTGATAGGACATGTAGAGAATTCAAATTGGCTGTTGAAAGGTTTTCCCGATGAAAGAAATCAGATCAAAATCATATTTAGAAAAGAAAGCATCTCTTGGCGAGTCAATGTCTCGTGGTTTTGATGTATTCTCAAGAATGACAAACCATCCGCTGTGGGGAAGTTTCTGGAAAGGAACCCACCTGGACGCAAAGTCGGGCCTGCTTGGGCAGGGGCTGCAGTCTCTTGAGCGGGCTGGAATTACAGACAAGGAAGGTCGAGAACTTGCCTCTGTCACCAGAGATATGGTTTCTCTTATCGACGCCACTGAGCCAGATTGCTACAATATACCAGAGTCTCTGAAAGAAGTGCTGGAGCAGATATATATCGAGGGCAGTTCTCTGTTTCGACAGTACGAAAACAAATCTCGTATATGGAGAAAGTGGTGCTTTGACAATTTTGATTATCGGTTTGGTCCATTCTCACGTGCGTACAATTTATACATGAGCAAGCACACCGATGAAATAGGAAAAATTGATGACAAAGCAGAGAAATTCGCAGACTCACAAATGTCATTGCTATTTGAATCAGTCTACAACCTCAGCGAGAGAATACAAGCTACTCATGGCACCAGGCCAGGAGCCCCGCTGTGTCCATAAATGATGCCACCAAACTTGTCAGGACTCAAAATGATGTCCCAATTTCCGCAGAATCTCAGATCATAGCAGACAGCATAAGCAGCACAAAAAGCGCCATCTCATTGGCTGCTGCCATGATGATAAAAAATGACCATATGCAGTCCACCATAGTTGGTCTTGTTTTGGAAATCGAAAATATTAAAAATCAGGCCAATCAACTTGCCATGTATATGGAAGAATATGTTCCTGAAGACAGGGCTGCCATAGAGATGGCAAAGAAACTCGGCAGAGGGTATGAAGCACCCAAGGGGGCAGATCTTGCTCAGGCCATGCGGCAGGCTTTTTATGCAACCAAAAAAGCCTCTATTGAAGCCAGTAGGACGTGCAGCCCAGATACCATGAGGGAACTGTCAGAGAGTATAATGCGGCTTGACATGGCGTTCACCAACTCAAGTATTGGCTGATCCTATCCACGACCATGACAATGGTATTGATGAGAACTCTCCTGTTGAGATTTCAGAAGCACCACAGTTGAGATCTTTCCACTCTGCGGAAGAATCTCCGATTGGGAAGTTATTTTCTTTAGAAGCTGCTGCAAGTGTATCTGCAACCGACGACGGACAGGCAATGAAATTTTCACGCATGAAATTAGCAACAGATATTTTGTGGCTAGATCTGACTGATTTAGAAAAATGCTTGAAAAGTTGAGTTGACCTAGGGACGGATGTTTCTATCTTGCTCTGAAGATCGCTACCCAAAGTTGCTATCCCTGTCAAAAAAGATCTAGATCTAAAATTAATATAGTTGGTTTCTGTCTTGTAGACTGTGGATATTAGTCTTGGGATGTCGTCTAGGGCATCTGACATATCTTCTTTTATAAGAGCAACCACGCTCAAAGATTCCCAAAATGTTCTTGGTTTTATTATCGGAATGATCATGTAGTTGCTATGGTTTTTATTTCGAACCATTCTCCCACTGTCATTCTATCAATAATTTGCCTCACCATCACCTTGCCTCTTTCAGACATTTTTAAACTAGAGCCAGAATTTCCTGATTTCATCCTTATGTTCGCACCCACTCTGCCAGAGAATACTCCCAATTGAGGTATTTCTTTCATCTTCCCCGAATATATCTCATACTTCCATCTGCTCTGGTTATTGTAGCTTTTCAGCTCGTCGATCAGATCTCCGTCTTCGTTGTACACCCTTGCCTGAAAGTGTATGAATCCAAGCACCCCATTCATGTCCTGCAGGGGGAACTCCGCAGTCCAAGTTCCTCCCTTCTCCACATTTATGGAGGCTATTTCCTTTATAAGTTGCGGACCTCCAGGAGTATACGACATGAAAGATCCAGATAGTGTTTGATTTGCATTTCTTACGAACTCAATAAATGATGGTTCGATATTCAAATCTGACTGACCATACGATATCTGCGATATGAAATGATTATAACCTATCATAAAAAAAGAAAGTCTGCCCTTGGTGTTGGCAACTCCGTTGTCTGTTGAAAACGTTGTTACAATTTCTCTCATTTGTAATTTGAAAAGAGAGTCTTTAATATTGGTTGTTGATTTTAAAAAGTTATTTAGGAATGAGTCTACCTTCTTCCCGCTACTGTCCATCTTAGCCACTATCTGCGATACCATAAACATGGTTTCTTCTAACATTTCCACGCTGTTCAATTTTAGTTTTGCCACAGACCTGTTGACTGTAAATTTCCCAAACGGACATCCTATGCATCCGAACGATGTGTCCAGTACGGGGCTTGAAAGACACCAAGCCTCTCCACATGTTTCTTTGTTCGCGACTGATATGAACATGCTCGTTGGATGTGGCGCCCCTCCGAACTCGTCGTATTGTCCATATGGATCCTGCTGCACATATGGATCCATCATTTCCACTGGTGGTGATCCAACAGAGCCAATAACAAAACTATAGCCAGCAGATGCAGCAGAAATACACGGGGAAAAGCCGCCATCTGACGGCCTCACCCTCGACAAAGATCCGCCATCAGCATTTGTAAATATTGCCCTCTTGTCAATTCCACTTAAGAAATAAGATTCATTCGCCTCCTGTAGACCCCACCCATAAAAGAAACTGTCTCCTGAAACATAAGGAAATGAAGAGTCGTAAGGTGTTGGCTGTTCGACCGACCTTCTGTATGAAGGAAACATATCAGGCGCCAATCCGTTTTCAAACTCTTCTAAAGAACGAGACAAATAATCGCTTGTCTTCCCTCGAGGGGGATATGGGTCAAGTAGCAGGTTTCCATACACATCAACCCCAGCAAGATTTGATACAACCTGATCAATCAGCCTTCTTGATTGAGCCACCGTTGGCATGTCTAGAGACGATGCTGGTGTAATTCTAAAATCATAAAGTTTGGATGCTCTGCTATACCCAGAAGCATGGAAGGCAGGATTCCTTTTGCCTGGCTGAAATGGGTATGGACTTGACATCCTAGAGCAGGACGACACATGTCCACCATTGTGGAGGAATGCGACTGGCACCCGAAATCCTAGCACAAACGCACTGACGCCTTCTCTTCCTGCGTTTCTCAGTGGAGTTTCTATAGTGTTTCTAAATTCTTCATAAGAATCCAGAATTGGCTCTGTTGAACAGTCTAGTGAAACAGCCCTAGATGAAGGGGCGCCAAGGGCAGCTAGATATAATTGCGCCAGCTCTTTGCTTTCAGGAACGGCCGCGTTGTACCCAATAATTACATTAGAATATTCAGGCATCAATTACCTGTTGATCCAAAACCTCCAGATCCCCTCCCTGACTGAGAAATAGAATCACGCACAAATTCCGCCACCATGGGCATCATTGGCATAATTTGAGCAACTCGGTCACCCTTCTTGTATTTCTTCATAATTTCAGGTTTGTCTTGATTCCTGATTGGTCTGAATGCTGCAATTATGCTACCCCTGTAGCCAGGATCAATAAGACCAACAGAGTTGCCCATCACCAAGTCTGTTTTACAAACGCTGCTGCGCGGGAACAGCAGTAAAAATGCACCATGAGGGTCACATTTCACGCCAGTGTTGTACTTTATGAGATCTACCGATCCATCGGAACCAAATATCATATCCCCATCATCAAGAGCCACAAGATCCCATCCAGCGTCGTCTGGGTGAGCTTTTTGAGGAGAGGTTGCCCCATCCTCGAGTTCAAATTTGATAAAGTGCTTCATGTCCCAAGAGGCGAAAGATCCATTGATATTCTGATGCATTTTACATCCTCAGTTACACTTGGTCCAACCACAAGATCTGCAGGTTACACAACCTTCCTGCCTAATCAGACTGCACTTGTCTTTGTTTTCACAGCTTTCGCAAGTCTCTCCGGTAACCTTGGTTCCATCGGGAATGTATTTCTTCAAGGCTCGTGCAACAGATCTGCTGAAGTTGTTCATGTCTCCCTGAACCTTTTCAAGTTGTTGAACAACAAACTGTATATCTGCACCATGGCGCAGAGCAGTCGAGATTATCCTCGTGAGGGCGGCTTCATCATCATTTTCTTTTTCATTCAATTTGCTTATTGACAGTCTGCTGTCAAACTTGTCCACCAGGTCGATTCTGTATCTACCCCTAGCCTCCTTCGTTGTCAGTCCCGAAGTGAAAGACTTGGAAACCATCAACTCCTTGCTGTCTACATCTGATCGGTTTGGAAGGGCAAAAACCTCGTATGGCTTGCCCTTCAGAAGGCCAACAAAAACCACGAATGGCGAACCCTTAACCTGAATGTGATGAACATCGCAAGCGAGAGTTTCCGGCCTCTTGGGGGCTTTGGTGTTGATGATCTCGTCGTTCTTTTCAGCAGATGACTTCTTTTCATCCACAAGAACGCCCGTTCTACATCCATCACGGTAGATGGTGATCCCCTTGCAGCCGGCCTTCCAGGCAGTTCTGTAGATCTCGTCAACTGCATCGACCGTGACATTGCTTGGCAGGTTCAGAGTGGAACTGATGGCGTGATCTATATGCTTCTGAACCGAAGCCTGCAATTTTACCCTCTTCTTCCAGTCGAGTTCAGATGCAGTACTTCCTGCCCATGGGCTCTTGGCTATATCGTCCTCTCCTGTGACATCAACCCACATCTTGACTTTTGGAGGATACACCTTAAACTCCATCCAGTGATCGCCATTTTGGTCAACAAAATCGGATCGGAATCCAATATCTCCTGGATTACCCTTCTTTCTGCGGATGTATGGCGTCACCATGAACTGGGGCTCAATTCCAGAACTGGTCTGCGTCAAGATAGAAACTGATCCACATGGTGCAGTGGTTAGCAGAGCGATATTTCGCCTTCCATATTTCTGCATGTCGGCATAGAGCTCTGGATCTTCAGACTTAATCCTGTTTAAGAAAGGATTGTCGGACTCCTTTTTTGCGTCCCAGATCGGGAAGGATCCAATCTCCCTCGCCATATCGACACTGCTCCTGTAGGCAGATAATTTCATGGTCTTATATATCTTGGTGATTGTGGAAATCCCCTCATCTGAAGTGTATGGCATGCCCAAAGCTGCAAGGGTGTCTCCCACAGCAGTCAATCCCGTTCCCGTTCGTCTGCCGCTCGAGGCAGCATTTCTGATATCCTTCCACAACTCAAGTTCTCGCTGACGGAATTTGGGCTCCTCAGGGTCATTTTTGACCTTGTTTATGATCCTGTCGATGCATTCGATCTCAAGATCCACCAAATCATCCATCAATCTCTGGCACACGGCAACATGCTCAGAGAACAATTTGAAGTTGAACTTGGCCTTGCTAGTGAATGGGTTTTCAACATAACTGAAGGCATTCAAAAGCATCAGACGGCAAGAGTCAAATGCAGACAGCGGGATTTCTGAGCATGGATTCGTGCTGATTGTTTCAAATCCATCAGATGCATAGCAGTCAGCAGGGCTTTCCTTGATGATGTTGTCCCAGAACAGAAGGCCAGGCTCGGCCATATGGTGTGCATTTTCAACAATCAAGCGCCATATCTTCCTGGCATCGACATTCTTTCTGATCTGTGGCTCATTCGAGTTGCATGGCCACTTCTGCTCATATTCTTCTCCCCTGTCAACTGCCTCTAGAAAATCATCATAAAGCATGACTGAAATGTTGGCTCCCGTGACCTTTGTCAGGTCCCTCTTCATGACCGTAAATTCTTCGATGTCAGGATGGTGGACATCAAGCGTCAACATGAGTGCGCCACGTCGACCTGCCTGTCCAACCTCTCTGATGGAATTTGAAAATCGCTCCGCAAAAGATATCACGCCAGTGCTGGTCCTTGCGGCGTTTCTTGTGGGGCTGCCGTTGGGCCTAAGATTTGAGACATTCAAGCCAACTCCGCCACGACGCTTGCTGATCTGAACAAGGCATTCGTCTGCGGACATGATAGATCCGTAAGAATCGTGCGGAGATGCAACAACATAACAATTACTAAGGCTGATGTATTGCTGGTTGTTCCCAATCCCGTACATAGGAGACCCTTGAGGCACTATGTACTTGAAGCGGTCCATCAGGCTGAAAAGAAATTCAGCAGAATATGGGTTCTTGAACTTTTTTTCCTCTATGCGCGCGAACTCCTTGGCGATCCTCCAGTGCATGTCCTCCGGAGACCTCTCTAGTAAATTGTTCTTTCTGTCTCGTAAAGCATATTTGTCCACGAATACTTTTGCAGACAAATCATCTCCACCGAAGTAGGTGGTGCTTGCAGCAAGTGTCTCCTGATAGGAATATGAATTCTTTTCGCACGACCCGCACGTAACACCACCACAGCAATTATTTTCGTTTTTCATTTTTTCTCCATATTTACTACAACCTCTTGAAGTCTGAATACAAGATTACGCTTTTGGAGACGAAGATCTTCGTTTAATAATCGAAAGATATTTCTCTCGCCCTAGTGCATGTTGAACAAAATTCCTTGTTGCATTGTAGACTGCATGCGGATGTTGTGACAAATTTTCCACTTCTCCCTGTGTGAAATTCGTGGATATCCACCTTAATCCGTCAGCGCACAGCCTTGGTGTGTGTCGCTTCCAGTCCCTGTTGTTGCCGTAAAAGTCTGTCATGCGACCTCTTAACATACAATCCATGCCCAATAGAAAGATGGGCTTGCATCCGAGAGCTGCTGCAAACTGCACTGCCAATGGCCCAGTTGACCCTCGACCATGAAGCACAGATGGATCAGAACTTTTTTGGAATTTTTGACCACGAATAACAAAGTGAGAAAACCTGTTTCCAGGATCTGCTTTTGGTGGACATGCGCACACCCCGTCAAATCTTTCAACATCCACTCTGCAGTCTTTCATCAATTCAGGATCTTGCCACATCAGAAAAGAAAGTTTCATAGCCCTATAAGCCCTGTTGATTCCTATCGTAAGAAATGGCTCCACAGTGGTGAGGTTAATGTCAAGAAGCGAAGGAGAATTGCCTATGATGAAACATGGTGTTTCATGAAACATACCAGTCAGTTTTGACAGTGTAATCTTTTTCGGTCTTGTTGACATGTGTCATGTTCCGTTGACGAGCGCCTTAACATATTCAGATGTACTAAGTTTTTTCAGGGCTTTTTTGTGTATTTTGATAACATCAGAAAGACCAATTTTCAACTTTTTAGACACCTCTTCTTCAGACATGTTCTCTGCGTATATCATGCTGCAAACCCTGCCGGCAAGTGCCCCTATCTCCTTGCTTATATTGAAAAACATTTGGTCTGATGATTCTATTTTATAGCAGACAGGCTTCGCATCTTCTTTTATGAACATGTCTTTAGAGTTAATGTTGTTTTCATCTTTGACAAAGACAGAAATTAATGCCCTTGGAATCCCATCTTTTAATACCTTATCTGGTTTTTCAACTCCCGCTTCTGTCAATATGGAAATGTATTCGTGCTCTACTGGCTGCCGTCCGTTAATTACCACAAACCTTTCCCTGTGCACATCCAATATTGCCTGTCTCTGTCTTACCAATCTAGGAGACCATGTTGATTTTCTAATCTCATCATACATAGAGCCAAACAGTCGATATGTGGCAAATGTCTCAAATTTGTTACCCTTACTTGGATCGTACTTGTTTATGGCATCCATAAGTCCGTGAGCAGCATAACTTTTCAGATCTTCTTTGCTGTGTTCTGGATGTTTATAGTGCATCAATTCTGCCAATTTGTCAACTAGATCATAGTTTTCTTCTGCTATGCGATTTCTTAGAATTGTATATTCATGCTGAAATGCAACGCCTGCCCCCTGTAATTCTTTAAGTTTTATCCAGCAATCGAGCGGAGTTTCTTGCCGCTTGATTTTGCTATTTCCTCTCCTTTTTGGGTGCGCTGTCTTCAAGCGTAAATCAATCTTTTCTTGGTAGCAACTTCCATCCTGCAAATCCAACTGAGCAAATTATTGTAACAAAAATTACCACATCAAAACATGTCCACTGCACAGTGGATGTGCTTTTTTTGTATTTTGCTGATTTCGTTAACCCTTGCTCGTGCTCTCCATTATGGACAAAATGAACCGGTAGCACATCCTGTTTGATATTTTCATATTTTTCTGATTCGATTTTGCCTCCCGACAACCCAACATTCGAGGCATGACACGAACTCATGATCATAGCCATGACAACCATCAAAACCTTTGCCATCGTCAGACGTTCTTGTCTATACTGTTGAGAAAGTCGATCATGTAGAAACTTATGGCAGAGGCCACTAGTCCGCTGAATGGCCAATATGGCCACCCGATCATTGTATTACTAAACCACAATCCCCATATAAATTCTAGTACACCCGCCATCCAAAATGAGCAACAAACAGTACACTCAAGCAATTTTGTAGCATAACTGATGCGCAACTTCGTCATCACCCACCTGATGAAATCACTTACATATCTCACAGGCGCTTCATCGCGCTTTTCAACAAGTACCGTTGCCCCAGCCACTCCGAGCAAGGCGAAGCCAAACAACGACACGAAATCTTCACCATTCATATGCATCGATCATATACCTCATGCTTTGTATCCAATTTTCTATTTCTATCTCGCCATGCAGTTCCATCCGCCTGGTGACAACCAAAATTGGAGCGTCTTCCCAAACACACACATCGAAAACTAGTCCACTTTTCATAAGCAGATATGAGCATTTGTCCGAAGATGCTCCTATGGGTGTATAAAAACACACCGCTCTCTGTTTTGGCCAGTTTCGACCACGATGCATGACTACAATCTAAAATACATCTAGATACAAATACATCCTGTATAGTTGGTAGGTAATAATGCATCATCAGAGAAATCATATGCTATGGGAGAGCAAAAAAAATTAAAATTAGTAGATTGTCTTGGAAGAATTATTCCCAATTGGAGCACAGTTGAACTTTTTTCTCTTCCTTTGTCTCTAGGTTCAAATATTGGAAGAGAAATGCCAGAGGGCATAATTTGCCACTTGGGGCTTAGCCCTCCATCGAGCGGTTCATTTTTCAAGGTAAAAGCCATAGGCAAACCAAGAATACTTCACGACAATATTCGCGATGAATATGAAAAATTGAGCAACATAATAGCTTCAGGCATGAAACTTGATCCTGGATCCAAAGTTCCTGATTTTGTAAAATATGGAGATTTTGATGGGATTTGGTTCAGCGCCCCTCGTACTCTTGTTGTAGTAAATCCTGACAAATTCAGGATGTCTTCATATGGAGTAAGGTGATGTCTAGCTTAAAAAACCAAACACCATCAGCAAGTTACAAAGATCTGCTGCATGTCGACAATGGTGGCAATGGGCTGTCTAGCTCTGAGCACATTCCTGTCAGGGATGGCGCAGGGAATGCCACGGGCATCAGTTTAGGAGCTGGCAAGGTTTCAGTTGATTTTGGAGGTGGAGTGGTATCGAATGCAGTTTTTGTATCTCAGATGCACATGTGCGAATCAAAAACTCATCAGTTGTCAGATACTCTCAATATAGATCTTGCGACCGATTCTGCAAAGTTGATAAAATACGAGGGTAACTACGAAACAACAACCACGGTGAAGGTTCTCCTCACTCCTTTGGCTGACATTTCAGGATCAGACACTGGAGTTTTTGCTGAAACCAGACTGGTCATATCTGCACCCGATAACATCACCATAAATTTTACGAACGAAAATGACGACACATTTGCCACCGTGCAGTATGTATGGCCAGACTATCTTTCTTTTAAAATTGCTGGCTTCATGGAGTCTCCAACTTCAAATCCTGTTTTCTTCATAACGGAAACAGAACAATTTGACAATCCAAGCTAATCAATGAAGAACGCTTGCTCTCGAGCATGTACATACGAAGTTGCCCCTAGAGGCCTGACATGGGATTATTAGGCAAAACAAAAGAAATGGTTGAAGCTCTTCTTCTTCCGCATGAAACCAAAAGCACAACAATTGGCTCGGCGGATGTTGTCCTGTCTTCGATTGATATGCCATCCGATCTTAAATGTCTGCTGATATGCGACTCTACTACAGGCGATGCAGATGTTCTCAAATGCAGGACTCTAGTCAGGTGGCTGATGCGACCTACTGGACATTCGTTAAAAGCACTTGCCACTCCCGACAAACATGTTTTGCTTGTAATCTGCAAACCTGCTGACGAAGAAACTATTTTAGACTTTCTCGAAAATGGAGGGGCTTCCCTCCATGTGTTTTCAGGATGGTCAGATCTTCTTTCTTCATCAATACTTCTGAGTATCAGGTCCTTGCTTCATAGAATGGATGAAACCAATTCTAGCTTCAGAACTTCTTTGAGCGCAGAGGTTGAAAGGTTAGACAGTATAGGAGTTTTTTCAACATCTGCCCTTGGAGAAATGAAAGACACAGTGTTTCTTGCTTCTTGGGTCGCCAACCGACTTCTGCACAAATTCGGAGAGATTCAAAATCTAAACACCCTTACTTTTGGCGAAGAAAACCCATCATCGGTATCTCCATTGGCAGACGGATGGGTCGATGACCTCTTCGGAGAAGAGGCAGAGTTTCATGGAATAGACATGCTTCAGTTGAGTTCTGTCTGCAACGACCTAGTGGTGCAAGATCTTGATGGGCGCCTGCTTGACGGGACAGGGAACCTGCTCGGGTTGAACCTCGACAACAGCATGAGCAAGAGATCTAACATAAATTTAGGACTTTTTACATCAGCAACGAAAAGAAATTACAACACGAAGCTTATATCAAAAAATCACAGTGTGATATCAACCACACAAAGCAATTATCTTGGTCCAGAAGGGACTGTAAATATTAATTTTGATGAATTTGATGGCGCAAGAATACAGGTTGTAGGCGACTCATTTGGCATGGTTATAGAAATGTATAGTCAAACATTCAATATATCATTAAGTGGCAAAGACTCGATTCGCGGGGATTACAACTTCCCACAGAACGAGTACATTTATATAGACGATTTTAATAATGTCGTTTCTACACCATCCTTAGAGGAGCCATACTATTCAAAACCTTTTTTGGGGGGAGCCATTATTGCAGTAGCTAGACGCAACCCTCCATCTCCGTTGCCACCCCCGACATGGAGAGAATTTATATTGATACTCGAGTATCAGGGTGAGCCTAACGATAGTTTTGATGTTTATTTCAGGCAGTACAACATCCAGCCCTGGGAGGCTGGTGGGGATTTAAGGAAGTGGCCATACATAGCGAAGACATCAGAGAGGGTCAACTTTAACAAATGGAAGCCAGATTCAGCCAATACTGCTGTTTATTCAATTCGCTTATTAAATCATACCCTGTGGGATATTGATCCTTCTGATTATTTGGTCACACAATCAGAACTATACCAAAGCATGACGGCATCATACGGCGCATTCCGATCTTTCGGGTACAAGATTTTTAGTAAATTGCTGTATGTCAAATGATCACAGTACAGGCATCATATAACGTGCCAAAGACATTGCAGCAGCAGCTGGTAGTTTCCCGGTATCTTTCAGAACATCATATATTTCAGATTCATCACTTGCGTGCTCTGCAACTGATGCAATCTTTATGGCGGCATCATCGGAGATGCTGACCCCGACACAGTTTTGTATTAATCTCTTTATGTTTTTTGGAGATTTGGTCGACATGGATCCATGTATATCTGCTATCTTCTCCAACTGTCTCTGGTACCAGTTATTTGTCATACCTCTCCCTCCGACATCAGTATTCTGTTTTCTACTTCTTTCCAGTTTATCACTTTCCAGAAATTTTCAACCCAGTCGTTCTTGCGATTTCGTCTGTCAAGATAATACGCATGCTCCCACAGGTCGCATCCCAAAACTGGGTAGCCAACACTGAGGCCAAGAGGATTGTCTTGCATCTTAGTCTGCACTATGTCAAGGGTTTTGTTGCGCACCACCAGCCAAACCCACGAACTTCCGAAAGAATCAGAGCACGCATCAATAAATTCAGACTTCATACCATCAATATTCCCAAATGATTCTGCAATCATTTTATTCAAAATATCTCCTGGCTTGCTTGGATTGGGCGTCATCATAGGCCACCATATCTGATGGTTGAATACTCCGCCTGCGTTATTTCTGATTTTTATCCCCTTGTCGTTTTCGGCTGACCCAACTTCAATGATAAGTTTTTCTATGTCAAGTTCAACCAGAGACGGTTCATCTGCAAGAAGCTCATTGAGTTTGTCGCAGTAGGCCTTGTGGTGTTTCTGATGGTGGAGGCGCATAGTTTCTGAACCTATGTGCGGATCCAAATCTCCATATCCATATGGCAATTGTGGAATTGTGTGCTTTATGATTGGCATTCACATTCCTGTAGGTGGAGCCGCTCCGTCTGGAGCTCCGCCAGCGGGGGCGGGAGGTTTTGGCGCCTGTGGCCCAAGTTCAAGACCATACCATCCCCGTATCACGGGTGGATCCTGCGTCAAGTCTACATCAAGTTGCGATGGAAATAGTCTAGAGCCGTCTGCCTGACATGCATCCATGAGTGCACTTTCAACTGGATCATCTGAATTCTTTCTGCTTTGGAGCGCCCTCCTGAACAGAGTGTTTAGTTTCTTCAGGTGATCTTCGTCGTTCTTTGTATCTTTGTCAATAAGGGCAGCATCTATTCCTGAAACGCCGCCTGCGACTCCAGCTGCTCCACCAGTAGCCCCACCGGGCGGAGCTCCCATGTCTTGAGAAATTTTCGTCATGCCAAACGCATGACCGATTTTAAGCCAGTCTGCATATGACAACTTTACATGCTTCATTTAAGCATCATTTCAAGCTTGTCATACACCTGCACAAGGTAGATGCACAGTTTCAAATTGCCCAAGGCTTCTTTGCCCTGTCCGCCACCTATTCTGGTCTTGTTAATTCTCAAATCGCCAGTTTCTTTGTCGGTGACGAACATTTCAGAATTATACTTCTTGAAAAAGTCAAGCAGTCCATCTTTGGCAGCCTTTAGTGTCTGCACTGCAAGCGGTATTTGACTGATTTCTGCTAGTGTTGAGGGAAACTGGTTGTTGTCACACACGATGAGTTTGATGCCCTTCATGTGAGTAATCACATTGTCGACATCTTTAATTTGGTCTTCGCCTATTCCGACCATCATGGCCCTTCCCTGCGCCTCATAATTCCTCATATGGGCGTACCCCTGCAACCTGGAATGGACAAAGGCAGGCATGTCATCGATGGTGAGCTCTTCTATCCTGCTAGGAACCTTTTTCCTGAGAGTATCAACATCAACTGGATCCTTGGGAGTTGGAGTTCTATCTCTTTTTCTTTGTCGCTCTTGAACTATTCTGTCTGCGACATCGGCAATGAACGCCAGCATGCCGTCAACCTGATTTTGTGCCTCCTGTCTATCTACTCCCCTTTGTACGAGGTTGCTGACCAGGTTGCTCAAGTCTAGTTGGTTCTCCCTTATATGTGCCGCCAACTCATCTTCTTGACCAGCAGATTTTGAGAAAATGTGCACTATCACATCTTCAAAAGTGGAGAACTTGCTTCCATCTTTTAATGCATTAGCAAATGCGGCTTCAGCACCATGAGAGAAATCTTCCTGCAATTGAACCCTTGTCGCAGCTCCAAGCGCACCCTGTCTCGCTGCTGCCGCTGCAATCTGAGCAGCAAGCTGAATCTTTCTGTCTTCAGCAATCTTTAGAGCAGCTCCCACCATTGGGCACCACCCCTGTATCCCGCCACGACGACCAGCACCTTCAAGGCGATCCATAAAATTATTGTGTCTTCGTATGAAGATGTTCAATGCCTCCATCCTGAGCTTTTCGGCATTTATGTGTATGTCTTTGGCTCTGGTAAATATTGGATCGTTCTCATCTATGATTCGTATCTCCTGATTGGTGATATCTAATATCGTGAATTTGTCACCAGTTTTTTTATCTTTTTCCCGCTTCAATATGAAATAGTATACATCTTTGCCGTTGGGTCCCGGAGCCATCTTGAACTCATTGTGCTCCAAATAATACCATGCAGGCAGCATGAGGTTTTCTAGATTTGGAGGCAGCCAGGGCATATGCTGCCTGATCAATTCGGCAAGCACTCCTTTTTGACCCTGAATCATTTCATGCATGCCTTTGGTGAACAGAGGAAGCACCACGCCCTGTCCCTCCTTGGCGCCAATCTGCCCAAATATATCGGTTGCCACATCTGGAATTTGCGAACGTGCATAATCAGGACTGACCTGAGCAATCACAGCTTCCATATTCTTGTTTGAATTTTTCATGCTAAACTGAAGCCTCCTATAAGGTTGTTTTTTGACAACTGATACAAATCTGACTTATTTTTGTCAAATTGTTGTTGGATGGTTGTCATCTGTTCCTGAATTTCGTTGATGGCATCCTGAATCTCCATGCAGTCAGGACTTTTAGACTCATCACCCTGCTTGCATCCGGCATTGTATGCCTGCTGCTTGGAGGCCAGTTGTCGTTGCAGAGCAGCCAGTTGATCCGCCATCTTCTTGCTGCCTCCGCTTAGGGCCTCTTGAATTCTTTTGGTTTGCTCTGCGTTCGTCTCTATGTTCTGCATGGCAACCCCTTGGGCCTGCGGAGACCCCGCTTGTCCTATGGGTATCATCGGTTGCGGCTGTTGTGCTGACTTGATCCACCCCGCATTTTCGCCGATGCGAACCCAATCCTGTTTACTCATCGCAAGCGTCAGACCAGGTGGGGCATTCCACTGCCTTCCCTTGTCTATAACCTCGATTGCTCTCTGCTCTCTCCTCTGGGCAGGCGACTGAGACCTGCTGAGTAGTCTTCTGAAATCTGATCTGTCATTAAATTTTTTCCAGTATTTATATTTGCATTTGCCAGACGAACTCTCCGCAGAATTTATAACTTTGATATTTTTTATTTTTTTGGGATCAGCACTGTCAAAGTACATTTCTGGTTCTGCCAAGCCCTTGGCCACGTCTTTTTCATTGACGATGTACAGCACCATAGGAAAGGAGAAGGAGGTTCCAGATGCAATCAGGTCTTCTGCTACTTTTGCAGCCATATATTTGGTCACTTTGACATCGGTTTCCTTGAGTTCCCATCCACTGCAGTTTGCCATGCTTATCCTCTCGCGTCTTCTATGTTGAGTTCAAGGTCTTCCGTAAGAACTTTCATGATCGCGTCAAAGGCTTCTTCTTTGTCGCCACGAGCCTTCACCTTGACCTCCACAACATTCATTTCATCTGATGGATGATCCACGCTTATAACCTTCATACTCCTATTCATTTTGAGAAATAGCGGTAAACGCTCTTTCAGACTCTTGGGTGGCGAGTAAACAAATATGAACTCAAATACATCGTCATCGTCTGTATTGGGCGAATTTGGGAAGCCTCCCCTTAAGGCTGGCTCTCCAGACATGATCAACTTCCAAAGTGGGTCGTTAGGATCTCCTGCCTTGATTGCAGTGCGGACGAGAGAAGACGGATCTTTTATGGAGAATATTCTGCGCATGATTCTTTTTACGAATCAGAAGTGTCATTTCCTCTGCCGATGAAACTATATGCAAAATTGGCTACTGTACAGAACGCATCAAAATGATGAAAAAACACAGGGTAGGTTTGATGAGCTGAGCCACCTTCTCAGGGGGATGGCAAATGTTGTGTGGATGTGCGATGGAGATTCAGCCGGAGGATGCCAATATGGGGGTGTATTGGGTAAAAATTCATCAAGTTTTACCAACACAGATCGCCGAATTAGGGAAATTTGGCCCAAAATATTCGAAACATACGACTCTTGCCCGCAAGACACCCCAAGAGTTTTCCCTAAGGGTGGCGGACCAAAAAGACCCATCAAGTGGGTATTGGGGCATCTTCCAGCACTCCAATGGTGGAGGGAAAACGGAAGACCAGAGGGTAGGTTTATGGTGTGGGAGCACGACCTGTGGTGGGACGCTCCCTTCAGGGCTGCTCAGGCCTTGGCTCCCGCTTTTTCTCACCACAAGTTTCTTGCCCACCCAGTAAAAGCATACAGACCTGGCCCTGATGCGATACAGCCGCCAACTGTGCGCCCTCCAGAATGGCTGAAAGACACCACGATATGCCACTACACTGCCACCGTGATGTCAGCAAGACTCATGGCATCGCTTGATGAAATCAGTGAAGGAGGTTGCTGGGGGCACTGCGAACTTTTGGTTCCGTCCGTTGCTCACCATCATAAAAATGGTGGAGGTGCAGCTCCCTGGATGGCCGTGGCTAGACACCCAGCCCTGCGACCAATCATACACCGATTCCCTGATCAGTCTCCTGGCAAAAAACCCCAGAGATTATTCACCCGCTGAACCCCTCAAGACTCAGTATCCCTGCAGCTATCCACTGTGAACAGTTGGAAACAACCCCGTTGCCGCACTGCTTGTAGCGCTGCGCGTTGCTGATGGCAACGATGCGACCATCCTCTTCTGCTCCGAATTCATTCCAGTCATGTGGCCAACCCATCAGGACGCAGCACTCAACGGGTGTCAAACGACGCACAACCATGCCCCCCTTGTTGTTGACTGCCTCAGTCTCTGCCCCAACCACCGCATGGGTGTCTCGCTCTCCAGTATCAAACGCGTTGAGAGTGTTGCTGTGGTCGGCAGGAACCCATGACTCATCGTCTGTGCTTGTCTGTGCCCTGGCAGACTTACGGAATACATCCGACTGGCTGATCACACAATCGCTCGAGTCTTTGCCTGTCCTGAGTGAGTGGTGTATTTCGTCAGAAAGTTTCTGATTCATGCCGTCATATGCCAAAGCAGGGTTGTGCTCATTCTGCACAATACATTTTCCTTCGCTAACATATTGATTTCCAACACCCTTGTAGTCTCTTGCCGCTAATGATCCCACCACCTCTTGGTGATATTTATCATTCTGAGCAATATAGGTTTGAGCATGGTGACTGGTTGGCGCAGGCAGAAGTGCCTGGAGGGCGTTGGCAACTTCGATCGGAGTTGCGCTGAAATTGTTTTTCTTTGCATCTTCGCGTATGCTGTATGCTTGAACAATCTCCTGACCAGATATAGCGACGTGATTTGCAGAATCTCCAAGACCACCTGCGGTCAGCGGCGAAACAACATCTGTACTGCACGATTCTGCATTTCCAGTGCGTTGATCCCTGGTGAAAAATCTTGGCTGAAATGCAAGTGCTTCAACGGCATCTGGCTGCATCACGCCCTGTGGAGATGAGCCGTCCAGCGCATATGCGTCATTTGATACACCTATTCCATTTGCGCCCGTCTGTCCAAGCCTAAAAGCCATGGTTTCTTCAGACTGTTGTGCGATAACCGGGTGATTGAACTCGTGCACACCTGCGCGACCCATGCATGATCGCAGAGAACCAACCTCATCTGTTGGTACGATACCAGTCTGCTGATTTACATACCTAAATCCCTGACATGGCACATGTTCTATGACCGCAGCAAAGTTGCCCTTGTCTGGCATGAATTGATCATGACATCTCGTTGTCAGGCTTGATGATTCGTCTCCTGCGTCCCACCATTTCCCCTTACCTTCTTCGGCGAAGAACTTGGCCTTGCCGACCTCTCCGACTTCGCTGCCCTCGTTGAGGGCTTCCTTAATTGCTTTGATTTTTTGCTCGCTGAAGACGTCTTCTTCCCTTCCGGGCCCTGTTGCGGAGGCTCCTCCACCCTGTTCACCTGCTGATTGAGGGCCTCTTTCAGCAACTGGGGGAGGAGCTTGTCCCTGCGCTCTGCACGCCTCAATATGCCTTCGCAAGCTTTTTTGCTGAGCTTGTATTGGTTCAAGTAGTCCGAGCACCCTGGCTGAGCGGGACTCTGTAGAACCTCCGACAGCTTCACGCGAGGCAACGACAAAGATTCGCCTTCGTCTTTGCGCAACTCCGAAGTAGCGGGCATCAAGCACTCGGTAGGCGATGTCAGGATACCCGCTGTCTGCCATTTCACCGAGCACCACTCCGAAGTCTTTTCCTCCGTTTGAGCTGAAGGCTCCCGGAACGTTTTCCCATACCACCCAGCGAGGACTTTTGGCCCGAACAAGTCGAATGAATTCATGGAATAAGCCTGACCTTTCTCCTTCTAGACCTTTTCTTTTCCCTGCAACCGACAGATCCTGACACGGACTGCCGCCAATGATGATGTCGACATCATCAAGGTCTTCCGCAGCCACCTTGGTGATATCTCCGAATATCTTCGTGTGTGGGTGCTGTTTGCGCAAGACCTTTTGGCAGGTCTTGTCCCATTCCACAGCCCAGTGCAACTCACAGCCCTCCCGCATGAAGCCAAGGCTGAACCCGCCCACCCCCGCAAACAGGTCTCCAACCTTCAATTTCTTCTTTCCAGCATTATCAAACATGAGACGATCCTCCAGCATAAACTTTCTGGAGTACCTGGACAGGTCCTCCTCAGAAAGTTGCCACAAGATCAATCTTACGACCCGACCTTCTCGCCAGCAGCAAGTTCGAGTCTCTCCACCATCTTTTCGGCGTTTTCAGGCGCAGAATTCTTAATTGCCGCAGCCATCAGGGCGAGGCGATCTTTGGGATTTTCCACTGCGTGGAGATATGGTACGAGCATATTTCGTACGTCACTCAGGGCTGATCCAGACAGCACCATTTCCGCTATGTATGACTCCATGTCTGCCCAAACGAGACCCCCACCCTGTGTCTGCCTGTGCTGTGTCGCTCCCCTCAACTGTCTTTCGTATGCAGCACCTATTGTATGTGGATTACCTGTGCCAAAGACATGTCCCAAAGCCTCTTCGCTCTGTATGCGTGTTTCGTGTGCAATGACGTAGGGCATCAACTCCTTCAGGTCCTTAATCATGTGCTCAAGAGCCGTGTCTATGTTGTAGTTTCGCAAAATTAGCTCATCATATTTTATGGCGTTTCTATAAAGCTTCAAAAAATCGTTAAATCGAGCATGTGCCGCAGCGGAGATTATCTGCTCTCTCCACTCACGAGATTCGAGTAACTGCCTGAGTTTTTCCCACTCAGCAAATGTTTTTACTATAAACTGCTTCTGCTCATCGGTATGAGGTTCTGTGGGTTCTGGGATTTGGCCGTCGTGTTTGGCTCTCTTCAAATCTTGGAGTGCCTTCCGGCGGACAGTATCAATTGCAAGCGCGAGAGCATCCATTGCCACTCTAGCCCCATTTTCAGACGACACTTTGTACACCAAAGGTTTCAGGGCGTTTTCCCAGTGAAAATTGCCTTCTTTTATTAGTTGTTTTGCACTATTTATTATCTCTTCGTTGCTTTTTGTCAGCTCTATTATACCAGATTGGGTTTCAAGCAGCAGCGTCAGGTACAGAGAGTGCATGCCCCTCGACATGAGATTTTTTTTAATTTCTTTTTCCCGATCCTCCGGCAGTGCGTCCAGATAGGCAAAGGCTTCCGAAAAGCCTTCTGATGCACAATCAGACATGTACTCTGACAATTTTCCTTTCCACTTGTCAGCCAAATCATAGACGGCAATTATGCATATAGCCCTTTCACATGGCGTCAAAGGTGTGTTTGAAATGGTGGTGAAGGCGTTATTACTATCGTTGTGCGGGGCCATTATTGCCCACTGTTTTCCATCCCGAACAAATATGAACACCTCTCCGCCATAATCTCGTAGCATTTTTTTACAATCGAAACCTTGCATGGTGCCTATGCAAAATTTATTAGAATTTTCTAAAAGAGGATGATGGTTGTCCCAATCGTTATATCTATAAACAACCATTGCTGGGAAATTTTTCAGGGCAAACCTACGGACAACGTCCATCTTGTCTGTTTCAAAAGCCTTGTGCTCCAGTGACCCCATTCTATTTTTGAAGCCTTTTTCCACCATGTCCATGGCGGCATCTAGTTCCCTAAGACTATTGTATTCGTCAACCCTTCTGGGTGCAAGACCCACCTTCAGTTGTTCTATTCTTGCATCTATAACAGCCGCTTCTTGACCAAAGTGGGCTGGTTCTATCTCATCATTTTTCATCACCCTACAAAAAAACAATTTGTTAACGAGGGGAAGACCTTCAATTTTTTCGATAATATCATCAGGTATGCCCTCGGCTTTTGCTGCCTGAATCCAGGGTTCGCTGTTTGTCGATGCGGCGAAAGCAAGCCTGATTTCGGGCGAAGGGTTCCAACGTGCGTTAGACCCCGAAGGCCCTCCTCCCGAGCCACCTCCTGAAACTCCGCTCATCAAAGACCACAAAGATTTTTTAGGGCCGAGCCTCTTGGGCTCTCCAGACGATCCTCCCGAATCCCCAAGAGCCGAGATGAGCTGTCCTATTTCTGATGTTTTTTTACCACCGCCAGACACGTATGCTCTGAGCAAATTAGAAATATCTCCATCCTTACCAGTGGATCTCAGCATGGCTTTGGCAACAGCATCTGCGCCCTGCTTCTTGACAAGATTTGTCACGTATCCCATCATTTTTTCAACAGCGTATTCTTTTGCCAATTCAGTCGCTCCTCTACCCAGATATGGAAGGGCAGCCCTGAGGAGCGGACCAATCGCTGCAAAAGCTTCTTTCTGCATCATGATATTTTGACTGTCCGTTTTTAACATGATGTGTTATTGCTCCTAAGAGGATATAATTCCTGTCCTATAGAATTAATAATATGCTCCATATAAGGGCAAATTCCTCAAGACCTGTCCGATATTTTTCAGTTGATATTGAGGCTGACGGTCCATCTCCATCAGTTGGATCGATGATTGAGCTGGGTTGCGTTGCGGTAGACGATCCGTCCAAGAGATTTTCTGTCAAAATACGTCCAGATAAGGACACCTTCAACCCGCGTTCACTTGCCATTTCAGGTTTCACGAGGGAGCAGACCATGGGGTTTGAAGATCCCAAATCCGCCATGGAGTCTTTCAACAGTTGGATATTTGAAAACTCCCAAGGCAGCTCGCCAGTTTTTGTCAGCGACAATGGATTCGACTGGTCTTTTGTTGATTTCTATTTCCACAAATATATGGGGCAAAACCCGTTTGGCCATTCCCCAAGAAACCTACATGACCTGCACAAGGGCTTCAGAAGATCTCTGTCCAAACGACTTGCCGAAGAGCGCGGCGAACTTCCACATTCTGCCGTTGAAGATGCCCACATGAACGCCATGCACATGAGAAGACTGATGGAAGAGGGGTTGGACGGCTAGGCGTAAGATTGTCTCATGCACACGCATGAAGATGAAAAACTTGTTGACATCATGGGCGGCAGATCAAGAATCGAGGAACAGATTTTTGACCATGGTTTTGTGGCGCTCGTTGACCTGATGCCAAGGCTGGTTCCTGAAGGAAAGACTGCAGATTACGCCATAGCCCAAGCTGCAAGAACCAGCTACGGGCACGGCACCAAGAAAATAAACGAGGATGAGGGGCTGATCCGCTACCTGATGCGGCACAGGCACACCACCCCGTTTGAATTCTGCGAGGTCAAGTTTCACATCAGGATGCCGATCTTTGTGGCCCGCCAGTGGATTCGCCACCGCACCGCGAACGTGAACGAGTACTCAGCACGCTACTCGGTGGTTCCTGACCAGTTTTACACTCCAGGTGGCGATGCGGTAAAGCAGCAGAGTGCCACCAACAAGCAGGGCAGGGGGGATAGTCTTCCTCCTGAGGCAGTTGAATCATTCATAGAATCCTGTGACTCCATATCATCTGAATCATATTCAAAGTACATGGAGGCAATAAATGGCGGCGTGGCCAGGGAACTCGCCAGGATCATCCTGCCCGTGAACGCCTACACAGAATGGTATTGGAAATGTGATCTTCACAATATTTTTCATTTTTTACACCTCCGCATGGATCCCCATGCACAGATGGAGATCAGGGTGTACGCAGATGCCATGTATAGGTTGATCAAGCCATTCTTCCCAATTGCATGTAAAGCTTTTGAGGACTACAGCTTACACTCAGTACACCTGACTGCTCTCGAGGTTGAAGCCATCAAAAATGGTCAGCCCATCCAGACCTCGAATCAGCGGGAGGCTTCAGAATGGGAGGTCAAGATGTCGGGGCTTGGTTTGGTGCGCAGAGGATCTATGGGCGTATAATGCTAATGATTCATTCCAACCCTTTTTCACATGAATAACAAATAGGGTTACAAACCTCAACAAAGGAGAAAGCATGAAGAAGTGTATTTTTAGTTTGGTAACGGTATTGACAGCAACTTCGGTTGTTTTTGGTGCCCAGCAGCCCCAGGCACCAGTCCAGACAGGAGGTGGGGTGGATGCCCTCTCACTTAGCAATTTCGGCTTCAGCGAAAATATCAATTTCTACAACCTGAACACGGGCAATGTCACCCAGTTCCTGCAGAGGGTTGACTATAATTTTAGCGACAAGCTTGACCTCCACCTGATCCTGCCAGTGTACACAGATGGAAGTACTGGCGCAGGGATGCTCACCTTGGGGGCGCAGTATGAGTTGCTGACGTCTCCTGTGTCTTTTATTGACTCCGTCGATCTCGGGCTGAACCTGATGCTCCCTACATCCTCTGCAGGCTTCGGTGGCAGTGGCGTCAACCCCGTCCTCAATGCGGACATTGGTGGCAAGACGCCGATTGAGAAGCTGACCTACTCCACTGGCGCAAGTTGGGAGTGGAATACAAATGGAGACTACCTACCCATCTTTGGTGGATTTATCACCTATAATGTGCTGGATGTCGATGCCTCGCTCAACTATGAGATCATCAAGGATCTCAGCGTGGCCGCCAACTACAACTTCTGGTACCTAGACAGCGGCTCTAGTCTGAACACAATCGGGCCGGGCCTAAAATGGGACATGTGCAACAACGCTTCTTTTGACTTCGCGTGTGACATTCCATTCGAGGAGAGTAGTGCCAACGATCTTGACCTCGTGGTCAGGTTTGGTTTGAATGTCAAGTTCTAAAAAAATCTTCAAGAAAGAGAGAAAAGAAAATGGACAACAAGAACTCATGCCCCGTCAAGTGCCCAATGGGTGGCTTCTGCTGGAAGAACCCCGTTCACTGGTTCTTCGGTCTCGCCGTCCTGCCCTTCACGCTGGAAGGTGTTAAGGTCATTTTGGCCGCCATCAAAAATGTTACTGGCTGACAATTGTTTCTTATGAAACGATCCTGCGGGGGCGTCGCAAGACGCCCCCGCTTTCTTTTATAGACGATAAAAAAGCATGTCGGACGGAATTTTCAAGATGAGGGAGTGGAAGTCATACTCAGATGGTCTGAGGGACTTCTGCAGATATGTCAACGAAAAAGTTTCAGATGATGTGAAGTCCGTGGTTGAGGTCGGATGCTACATGGGTGAGGGCACCCGAATACTCCGCGAGTGCTTTCCCAGGGCGGTGATTCGGTGCATAGACCCATGGAAGGCTGGCTTTGACTCCACCGATCCGACCAGTTTCTCAGACATGTCCAAGGTTGAGGAGTCTTTCGACAGCGCCGTGGCACCATTCTCCCACATAGTAAAATACAAAGGGGTTTCAGAGGACTTCATTGACTATCCTGAGTTTAAGAAAATCCATGTGGTCTACATAGATGGATGCCACACATACGAGGCCGTCAGGCAAGACCTGCTCACCTGGTTACCCCGTGCGCGTCTCGCCATCGGTGGGCACGATTTCGGCTCTGGTCTCGAAAGGCTGAAAGGCGTCGAGAGGGCGGTTGTAGAAATAGTCGGCAAGCCTGATATGGCATTTCAGGACACATCATGGGTCAAGATCTTGTAGTCAAATCCGAGGCGGCATGGAGGCCGTTGCATCTGTTCCTATACCACAAGGACGATGACGCCACAAGGAGCAATTTCGAACAACTGTGCAGCGTGGAGGGCTCGGAGAATGTACAGCCCATATCTGACTGTCGTTCGTTCCTCAAGGGAACATTCAGGGCGGACCATGGAAAATGGCCCTTCCCCCACTGGGACAGTTATTGGATGTGCGATGGATTGATATACAAATATGTCCTTGCCAACAGGGACAGGGTTTTGTCGAGCTCTGCCATTTGTATCAATGAATACGACACATGGTGGCAGATTGCGTCCTCCGAGTGGATGCCGAAGACCGTGGCCGAATCTGACATATCAGGATCCAATCTTTTGAAATTTGAGCAAGACGGCTGGACATTCTTTGAAAAGCATAAACATCTCGAATTCGCGAATCAGCTGTGTGGTCTGGTTCCGTTCTCGGTGATATGCGTGAAGCCGGAATGCATGGTTGCGATAGCCGAGAGGGTTCGAGATGATACGCGTCTTCACCCACTTTACAACAATGAGATGAGGATAGGCACCACCGCGAATCTGATTGGCTCCCGCATGGGTACGCTTCCCCAGGCAATTGGCAAGAATGTACAGTGGCACAGGTGCGAATACAGCAAGAATCCGGGGATTTATCACCCGATCAAAACTGTTGTCGCATCCTCGCAAGCCAGTCCGACAGTGAAGAAGACCACCAAGTTGAAGACTAAGGCATCGAATAAGGCTGGCAAGGGTGAGTTTGCTGTAATCACAGGTGCATTCTATGGGGATCCCCAGCGCTGCTTCGAGGCCGCAAGACGCCTACGCGCATCGGTTGAGCGATTCGACAGGGAATTCGTGGTTGTTGACGGACCATGTCCGAAGACGATGCAGGAGATGAAGAACCATCTGATCGTCCCGAAGCTTGAGGAGATGGATCACAAGTGGGTCATGTGGCTCGACTGCTCTGATGTCTATTGTGCGCAGGATCCCTACCTTGCGGTCAAGTATGCAAAGGCATGCGGAAGAGAAATTCTTGTGTCAGCGGAGGGAAACTGCTGGCCCGAACCTGAGTTCTCATCTCAGTTCAAGCCTCCGCCATACAGGTTCAGTGGCATTGATTACAGATATCTCTGTGCGGGCGTCTGCATGGGCAGGAGGGTGGACTTCATCAGGCACATGAAGATCATGCAGGACATGTATTCTAGGCAGAAGGAGCTCATGGAGCCGTGGAGGACAGATCAGGCCACCTGGCACCGCATGTTCCTCAACCAAGCCACACTTGGCGCTTCAGTTGAACTTGATTATGCATGCCACATGGTTGTTTCAACCTGCAATGTGCCTATGAAAAACTTCGTTCAGGGAAGCAGGTCCGGCTGTCCATGCGTTAAGATCGAGCCAACGGGAGGCAAGCCGATCATCCTACATTTCAACGGCAACGACAAGCACAACACGGACAAGATAAACACTCTGATAGGTATGACAGACACCACGGGATATGAAGAAGGTCTGAGGAAGCCGTACAGTCCTTCGGCGGACATGAGA
>Ga0169931_10001777_pt1 | contig 35522 bp, 31 predicted proteins | sample Kivu_15m_20L_FD_129675 | JGI IMG/M metagenome (GOLD analysis project Ga0169931, IMG submission 129675) | Freshwater microbial communities from Lake Kivu, Western Province, Rwanda to study Microbial Dark Matter (Phase II) - Kivu_15m_20L... | ecosystem: Environmental > Aquatic > Freshwater > Lake...
CTTTCAATATCTCAAATTGTTAATGCTTTAAAAGGTGTGTCTAGCCCTAGATACGGTCAAGGTGGATTTCCTAAACCCTATGGGAAGCAAGCTCTATGGAGTCCTAGTTACTTTGTGTCTTCTGTTGGTGGTGCGCCACTTCAGGTGCTGAAGAAATATATCCATAATCAAGAAAAGCCGTCGTTCTACGACGGGGTTTTCAACCCATTTTTTTGATAAGGTTTATTGGGCTTGTTAGCTGAGATTAACTAGAAAATTATTCGTCCATAGTCCATCAACATCAAAATGCCTCACTACCAAAAGCTACTAAAAATACCTACCACCGGCAAAAACTTTCAAAACATCACCGCCAAAATTGCCGCCATAGTGGCAGAATCCAGGGTAGAAACTGGCCTTTGTACCTTATTTTTGCGCCACACCTCCGCCAGCTTAGTTATACAAGAAAATGCAGACCCAGACGTATTAGTGGATCTAGCCAACTTTATGGCCAAACTGGTGCCAGAATCAGGGCAATATATCCATAATGCTGAAGGTGCGGACGATATGCCAGCCCACATCCGTACAGCACTCACTCACACATCTGAACATATTCCCATCAATGGCGGTCATTTAGTACTGGGAACTTGGCAGGGGATTTATATTTGGGAACATCGCCAGCGCAGTCATACTAGAGAACTAGTTGTCCACATTTCCGATTAATTTCTGTTAAATGCTTGATCTATCTAGGATTATTCTACTTTCTAAGTTAAAAGGTGCTGGAATAGGGTTTTGAGGATTTCTCAAAACTTATTCCCTGCTCCCTAGTGACTACAAAAGTAAAAACAAACACCATTTTTACCCCACTAGCCCCATCATGCCCTAGCAGTTAGGATTAGAATTAGATATTAAACTAATATTCAACTAATATTCAACTCTAAAAACACGCTATGAAAGCATTTGTAGCCGGGGCTACGGGTGAAACAGGTCGCCGCATAGTCCAAGAACTAAGAGCGCGAAATATTCCCGTCCGCGCATTAGTCAGAGACATAGAGAAAGCCAGAAGCATCTTACCTAGTGATGTGGAGATGGTGGTGGGGGATGTCTTACAACCAGAAAGCCTGAACAACGCTTTAGGAGATAGTACTGTTTTACTATGTGCCACTGGTGCAAAACCCAGTTTTGACCCCACTGGCCCCTATAAAGTGGATTTTGAAGGAACTCAAAACTTAGTCGATGCTGCCAAAACCAAAGGAATTGAGCATTTTGTTTTAGTATCGTCTTTGTGTGTTTCTCAGTTATTCCATCCCTTAAACCTGTTTTGGTTAATTTTGCTGTGGAAAAAACAAGCAGAAGAATACATCCAAAAAAGCGGTTTGACTTATACCATTGTCCGCCCTGGTGGGTTAAAAAACGAAAATAACTCTGATACCATCGTTATGCAGGGTGCTGACACATTATTTGACGGTAGTATCCCTAGACAAAAAGTCGCTCAGGTTTGCGTTGAGTCATTGTTTGAGCTAGGGGCGCGTAATAAAGTGGTGGAGGTGATAGCTAAACCAGAAGCCACCGGCAAAAGCCTTGCAGAACTATTTGCTAATGTTGCTTAAAAGGGAGTTTGACACTCCCCCCGGCTTTAGGCGGGGGATTCCAGCTTCACTGACGTTCCTTGCTTTTGCTGGACTTACGTCCAATAGAAGTACAGGGAACATCTCGACTGGCGTTACTTCCCGTCTACCCGACGGTAGCCTTTGCACGATTCAAAATTACTTTGGCAGCTTAGTATACATAGTATATCTAAGAATGGCAACCATGAAAGGACAAAAAAGATTAAAAAATATACCAATACTTCATGATGAAGTTAAAACAAAAACAACCGTAGTTTTAACACCTAGGGCATGGTAGAATATCAGAGAATAAGCAAAAATTAGAGGTATTAGTGCAAGCGAATTAGTTGAAGAATGGGGAAGGCGATTAAAATCGCTAAATCGTTAACGGCTAACCCCCATGTCTGAAGCCAGTAGCTCTGCTCGCCGTTGATATTTCGGTCAAGGAGTCTGACACTGAAAGGTTTTAAACTCAAAGGCGTTGAACATCTCATCGGCCCCGTGGCCGCTCTGCTTGGCTTTGTTTATTTGTTGCAGTGGTATATACATGGCGATTTGCACCCCGGCGATCCTATATTTACAGTTCAACAACCGCCCTTAGTCATGCAGGGGGGTGATCCTTATATTCGTGCTTTGATGCGAACCATCTCCGCCAGTGAAGCCAATGGTAATCGTCCTTATTCTCTTTTGTATGGTGGTCAACAAGTCCAAGACCTCCGCCGCCATCCGGAGATATGTGTCACCATTGTCACAGGACCAAATAAAGGTAATTGTTCCACTGCTGCTGGGAGATATCAAATTATCAATCGTACTTGGTTTGAAATCGCCCCTCGCTATCATCCCCACCCCCCCAAACTAATGTTTTGGTCTGGTTATAGCTTTGAGGCTCAATATCAAGATATAGTGGTTTACGGTTGGTTAAAAGATACAAAAGTCTGGGGAACTGACATTTCTCAACTTTTGCAAAAAGGCAAAATTAAGGATGTTTTGCGGCTACTATCCCCCACTTGGACGAGTTTGGGATACGGTATAGAAACTAATTCTATTAGTAGTTCTTTGCCGAGCATTTATGCAAAAATGTTGCAGGAGGAGTTAAAAGCTGCTAGACCTGCATCTGTAACCACCCCCCAGCTATGAACTACCCAGTGGTATGAGACTAAACCAACAAGATTTCAGTGGTGAGAAGTATACATCCGGTTGCCGATTTGTTCTATATTACTGTTTAGGGGTTAATATAACCTGATTATCAATTGTCAAAGTTACTATATTTTCTGGAGGTACTTACGATTCACGCAGTTAACAAATGTAGACAGGTCCGGGTTTTGCCCCCAATTAAAGCTAAAGCCCAGCAGAGACGGTCAGCAAATAGCCTTAAAGCCCCATTAGCGTACTGTTATTTGGCTCTCTGACTGGCTTGTGTCGATTTAGCCGGGGTGATTTCCCAGGAGACAGGTATTTTTTTTTGGTTAAGGTAGATGTATGTTGTTCTGCCATATTGTGTTAATAATTAATTGACGTTCTACTACTTTATTTATTTGTGGGCTGTTTTTACTACACATACATTGAAATAACACTTAAATGATAAAATTATACTGGTGTAATCTCTTTTATATTTTTGACCACACATGGGTGAACAAATTTCCATTGGCTAGAGTTTTAGCCCAAATCTTACCCAACTTATCCCTTGAGTGAGATCAAACCTGTGATTCTGCTACCAACTGGAGCGGGAAAAACGCCGCCTCAGCAGTTAGTGGCGGTAAGATTTGATTTTCTCAAAGCACGGGTAAGCCTCCTAGAATCTGTCTAAGAGGAATTTGTTGTCATGTCACTGACCAATCTGTCACCAAAACCATCAAATTGATACTTTTATGGATGCAGAACACTATAGATGATGATTAGCGCCTATTGTAGCCCAAGACCTATGACTTACCTCTTTAGCAGTAAACTGGACAGTTTGCTCACCAAATATGCCATTAATCAGGTTAATCAGGCAAGTTTATTGATAGATTTTAATCACAGGGTGTTTCTGAAACTGGTCAAGAGAAAAAGGCTCAAGCGCCAAAATCTTAAGTCCAATATTTTCAATAATTTTAGGAAACATAAGAGGTAAGATAAAAGCTATACATAAAACCCTGTTATCGAAACTTTAGCAAGTTTATCATTTGAGAATTGCTATAATCTATTGTCCAATCTAGTTACTTTTCTATTTGTTAGGTGTATTTTTGTATGGGTTCCCCAATGAATCGTCTGTCTATTTTTGTAGACGGAAACAATATGTTCTATGCTCAACAAAAAAATGGCTGGTTTTTTGACCCCAGACGAGTATTAGACTATTTTAAACACGAGCAACCAGACACAACTTTAATTAATGCTTTCTGGTATACTGGGTTAAAAGACCCACAGGATCAACGAGGTTTCAGAGATGCTTTAATTAGCTTAGGATATACAGTGAGAACCAAAATTCTTAAAGAATATTATGATGATTCCTCTGGCCGCTATTCCCAAAAAGCTAATTTAGATATTGAAATTGTGGTAGATATGTTTAATACAGTAGATCAGTATGATCGAGTAGTTTTATTCAGTGGTGATGGCGATTTTGAAAGAGCGATAGAACTATTACGCTCAAAAAACACACATATTACAGTAGTATCAACGGAAGGAATGATAGCCAGAGAATTACGTAACGCTACGGATAGATATATTGACTTAAATGATATTAGAGACAGTATAGAAAAACTAGAAGGTTAGTGATCTTAGCAAATATTTACAATCTTAAAGGTAAAAAAAACTAAGGTTCAAGATATTTTAGGCAGTGAGAACTCAACCAGGAGGAAACATGACCAGGAAACCAGGGAAAATTATCATTTTTGATACCACACTCAGAGATGGAGAACAATGCCCCGGAGCTACACTAAATATAGATGAAAAACTAGCGATCGCCAAGCAACTATCCCGGTTAGGTGTGGATGTCATCGAAGCGGGTTTTGCCTTTGCCAGTCCGGGAGACTTTGAAGCTGTCAGAAAAATTGCCCAAATAGTGGGCACAGAAGAAGGTCCGGTAATCTGTAGTTTAGCCCGAGCCATTAAGGCAGATATTGAAGCAGCAGCTGAAGCATTAAAACCAGCAGTCCACGGCAGGATTCACACATTCATTTCCACTTCAGATATTCATTTAGAATATCAACTGCGGAAATCAAGGGCAGAAGTGTTAGCCATCGCCACAGAAATGGTGGCTTATGCCAAGTCATTCATGACAGATGTGGAATTTTCACCCATGGACGCAGCCCGTTCTGACCCGGAATTTCTCTATCAAGTATTAGAGCAGGCGATCGCAGCAGGAGCAACAACAATTAACATTCCTGACACCGTGGGATACTTAACCCCCAGTGAATTTGGGGCAATGATTAAAGGCATTAAAGATCATGTCCCCAACATTGACCAAGCCATTATTTCCGTACACGGACATAACGATTTAGGTCTAGCAGTTGCCAACTTCCTAGAAGCCATCAAAAATGGTGCCACACAGTTAGAATGTACCATCAACGGCATTGGTGAGCGAGCCGGTAACGCCTCACTAGAAGAATTGGTCATGGCTCTACACGTGCGGCGACAATATTTCAACCCTTACTTGGGTAGACCAGCAGACTCAGAAGAACCCCTGACCAACATAGACACCCGGCAAATTTATAAAACCTCCCGGCTAGTTTCTAACTTAACGGGAATGTTAGTACAACCCAACAAAGCCATAGTGGGAGCCAACGCCTTTGCTCATGAGTCCGGTATTCACCAAGACGGAGTGCTAAAAAACAAGCTCACCTACGAAATCATGGACGCTCAATTGATTGGTCTGACAGACAATCAAATAGTATTAGGCAAACATTCCGGCAGAAACGCCTTCCGTACACGTTTAGTGCAATTAGGCTTTGAACTCTCAGAAACCGAATTAAACAAAGCATTTGTCAGATTCAAAGAAGTAGCCGACAAAAAGAAAGAAATTTCTGATCGGGATTTAGAAGCCATTGTCAACGATGAAATTCAACAAGCCCCGGACCTGTTCCGAGTGGAGTTAGTACAAATTACCTGCGGTAGTAATGCTCGTCCCACAGCTACAGTCACCATCCGCACCCCAGAGGGAGAAGAATTAACTGATGCAGCCATCGGTACCGGACCAGTAGACGCAGTTTATAAAGCAATTAACCGTGTAGTCAATGTACCTAACCAATTAATCGAGTTTTCTGTACAGTCAGTCACAGCCGGAATTGATGCCATAGGGGAAGTCACCATTCGTTTACGACATGACTCCAGAGTATTTTCCGGTCATGCAGCCAACACAGATATCATTGTTGCTTCTGCCCAAGCTTATATTAATGCCCTGAATCGCCTCTACGCAGCTTTGCAAACCAAAGACAAGCAACAAGAGCTAAAAACATATAAGGTATAACAACAAAATATCTGGTTTAATGATGGTGGTGGGTTTTCCCCGCCTTTTTTTTGCCCAAACTTTGATAAAAATTATGCTTAATCCACCTGTAAATACATCTTGGCAGGCAGTGCTGGCTGCTTTTCAACAAATTTGGGGTTATAATGATTTTCGTCCCCCCCAAGGCGAAATAATCAGGAGTTTATTAACAAAAAAAGATGCCTTGATTATCATGCCCACAGGTAGTGGTAAATCAATTTGTTTTCAACTACCCGCACTGCTACAAACCGGATTAACTTTAGTAGTTTCCCCCTTAGTTGCACTCATGGAAAACCAAGTCCAGGAACTACTTGAGCGCCAACAAAAAGCCGCACTGTTGCATAGTCAATTACCCTCCCATCAACGGCGCAGGACACTACAAGCCCTAGAAAAACAACAACTCAGACTACTATACCTATCCCCAGAAACCTTATTGAGTCCCCCAGTCTGGGAAAGGCTGTCCCATCCACAATTAAAAATTAATGGTTTGATATTAGATGAAGCCCATTGTTTAGTGCAGTGGGGGGATACATTCCGCCCGGCTTATAGCAGATTAGGTGCAGTCAGACCCGCACTACTGCAATTAAAACCACCAGGAACAAAAATCAGTATTGCTGCTTTTACCGCCACTGCTGACCCCCCGTCCCAAAAAATTATTGAAAAAGTTTTACAATTACAACAACCAGAGATTTTTCGCTTAAATCCCTACCGCCCTAATTTACATCTCACTGTCCGCATAGCTTGGACACCACGCCACAGAAAACAGCAATTATTAAAATTTATTCACAATCGACCCAACCAATGGGGATTAATTTATGTTCGCACCAGAAAAAATAGCGAAGATTTAGCCGCATGGTTAGCAGAAAAAAGTTACACCACAGCTAGTTATCATGGTGGACTGGGTGCTACAGAACGCAGGGACATAGAAAATAGATGGTTAAGTGGTCAAATTCCCTTTGTGGTTAGTACCTGTGCTTTTGGTATGGGGATAAATAAATCAGATGTGCGCTGGGTGGTTCACTATCACGCACCACACTTGATATCTGAATATGTGCAAGAAATTGGCCGGGCTGGACGAGATGGAAAACCAGCAGAAGCATTAACTTTAATCAGTGAACCAACAGGTTGGTTAGATCCAGAGGATAAACAAAGACAGCAGTTTTTTCACCAACAAGTACAACAGCAACAACGCACAGCCCAGCAATTGATGAAACAATTACCTAAACAAGGAGATGTCAATGCAGTTACCAGTGAATTTCGTGATGCCGCCGTGGCTTTAGCATTACTCCACACCAGTGGTCAATTAAATTGGCTTGATCCTTTTCATTACACCATTGATTCAGAGGTAAAAAATAAGCCAATCACACAATTACCAGGTAGTAAACAAATGTATCAATATTTAACCACTAAAAAATGTCGTTGGCAGTTTTTGTTAAACGCCTTTGGTTTTGACCAAGAAGCTGCTAACTGGCGTTGTGGTCATTGTGATAATTGCCAGAATAGTCATTAGTCAGCCTCTATCTACTCAAATATTTATATTATTCCGGTGAGGTCATAGATTGACCTGGCCGACAATATTGTTTTGTAGATGCACAATTATCTATTTGATTCCGAAAATGATCCATTATTGTGATTATTTGTGTATGCAACTCATCGTATTCTTGTTCATTGATATCCAGATAATTTCCGTGAGCTATGGTATTTCTTTTTTCTAGTAATTTTTTATCTATGATAGTTTCTTTTGATTCATAAAAACTGTAATCTAACCCAAGCATATAGACTATATCTTTAAAAACTGATGAGGATAAATTAGATGTGGTAATTCTATTTCGATATTTTATGGAAATACGTTCACCCATTCTTGTGAGAAAAAATTCTGCAATTTCATTATATATAGTTGCCTTATTAGTTTGATTTGCTTGATCTAATTTATCTTTCATGGACAATGCTATAAAATTATTAGAAAGCTGTTTATAAGAAAGATTCTGCATAGCAACAAATTCTAAATAACTATTGGCTGATACTTTGATAAATCCCTCCCAATGAGCATAGAGCATCGTGATTCCACTACGAAGTAATGCCTTATTTTTTACTGGAGATAACGACTTTAAATTAATCATAGCTTTCAATGCTGATAACTCAATTTTTCGCCATGCAAGTTCCTCTGCCAGCTTATCACTGAGCTGCTCCTCTTTATGTATTTTCATGACTGGAACATCTGACGACCAAAGGGTACTAATTTTGGTACTCTCCTCTGTGCAGTAGTACCAGATCCTGACGAGTTCGTATATTCAGGACTTAACCAAATTTGTTTTACTTTCTCTCTTACATCAATATTTGAGCTAGATAAATTTTTATAGTTGTAACCAATTCCTAAAGCAATTACTTCATAGGCAGATACTAAGAAACCACCTAAGAATTTATCTTTAGCTGGAGAATATCTACGAAAACTATCACTGCCCATTTGTTCATACAAAATATGAAACGTTTGATTAAATGCAGTTTCTTCTTCATCATAATTGAAGTTTTTATTTTCAGCCATTTCTATCATTTTATCCGTTAAAAAACCACTTAAATCATTACCAATTTTTCTCATTTCTGTTTCTTCAAGAGTGCGAAATACTAAAAATCTGAGCAGTAACTCCATGTCATATTGTTGTTCAATCGGTCTGTCACTAAGAGCTATACATTCTGTAAACATTTCCTTCTGGCTTAATTGTTGCATCCAATGAAACATTTCCCGATTAGACATGACTAAGATACAGTTTCTTACTTCTTGTGGTGTGGCTACTGAACCCCCTGTATTTAATCTTTGAAACAACTCATATTTTGCTATTGCGTCACTTTCTTTTAAAAGAATATTCACATCAATTTTAGCCCTTTTAATTAAAAGACGTTGACTTGTGGTCAAAGAATTTTGTGAACCGGGGTCATCCCATTTCTTACCCTCTAAATCCGGTAAATATTTAGTTTTTTCAAGAGTTAATGGAGGTAATAACTCTTGTTTGTCGTTTTTCAGCTTTCCTACAAGTTCATATATTGTAGACAGTCTTTGAAGACCATCTACTACGTCCCAAACTCCATCTTCACGTTGAGAGACAAAAATTGGTGGAATGGGAATACCTAATAAAATTGATTCAATTAACCTAGTTTTTTGAATATTAGTCCAACGAAAAAATCTTTGAAACTCAGGATGTATATCAATTTCTGAGTTTTCATATAAACTGATCCATTCTCCTATAGACATGGAATAGCCATCAGCGCGAATTTCTTGCCTCATTTTGTCGATTTCTTCCTGAAGTCCCATATTGTGATGCTCCAATTTTGTTGAATATTGCGATTTTTTTAGTAATACCTGACCAATGATTTTGGCTATTGAACTTAAAATTCAGCCTAAAATCTCAATAATCTCGAAAGCCTGCATAAGCAGGCTTTTTCAGTAGAATCTCCAAGTTAGAGTTCGGAGACAATCGGTCACTTATTGCCAACCAAAATAAATTAAAACTGATGTAAAAAGCGTAAATCACTGGCGTACAAGCGGCGGATATCGTCGATTTGATGTAACACCATGGCAAAACGTTCTACACCAAAACCAGCAGCAAAGCCAGTATAAATTTCTGGGTCATAACCTACAGACTTGAGTACATTGGGGTCTACCATACCGCAGCCCATGACCTCTAACCAGCGCCCATTCCATTGTAAGTCCACTTCAGCCGAAGGTTCTGTAAATGGGAAATAACTAGCACGGAAACGAATAGGTAAGTCACCAAATATACTTTGTAAAAATACCTTAACAGTACCTTTAAGGTCTGTAAAAGTGAGACCTTCATCTACGGCTAAAAGTTCAATCTGATGGAAAACTGCCGAGTGAGTGGCATCTACATTATCTCGCCGATAAACTCGCCCTGGCGCAACAACCCTAATGGGTGGTTCCTCTTTTTCCATGTAGCGAATTTGTACTGATGATGTGTGAGTACGGAGAAGATTGCCGTCTGGCAGGTAAAAGGTGTCCTGCATATCACGGGCGGGATGATCAGGGGGAGTATTGAGAGCTTCAAAATTATAATAATCTGTTTCCATCTCTGGCCCCTCGGCTACAGTGTAGCCCAGTCCTACAAAAATATCCAGCGCCCGGTCAATAATACCATTGAGGGGATGAATCCGACCTTGAGGGCGGTAGATGCCTGGCATAGTCACATCCAGAGTTTCCGCCTTTAGTTGTGCCTGAATTTTGGCAGATTCTAGGGCAGTACGTTGTTTATCTAAACTCTCTTGTAGGGATTCCTTGACTATGTTGGCCATCGCCCCAATTTTCGGTCTTTCCTCCGCACTCATTTGTCCCATACTTCGCAATAACGCCCCCAATTGCCCTTTTTTACCCAGATAACTAATTCTGAGTTCTTCTAGACGTTCTAGGGTATCGGCAGATGCGATCGCTTGTTCTCCTTCCTGCCGGAGTGCTAAAAGTTGATCCTCTAAATTGGTAGTCATTGGTTATTGGTCATTGATCATGAATCATTGCTTATTAGTCTACGACTTTGGACTGCTAACCAATCACTTTAATTTCAGCCCAAGGAAAAAACCCAACCAGAGTTTATGGGTTGGTTGAAAATACCTTAATATTAACAGTTAACTCATTTCATCAAAAATTACCCATAACCACTGCTCAATGAAATTACTTATTAGTAATGATGACGGGATTTCCGCCTTGGGTGTTCGTACCTTAGCCGACTGCTTGGCAGAAGCAGGCCATGATGTCACAGTAGTTTGTCCAGACCGAGAGCGATCGGCAACCGGACATGGTTTAACCATGCACCACCCCATTCGCGCTGAAGTGATCGAATCTGTTTTTCATCCTGCGGTTAATGCCTGGGCTTGTGATGGTACCCCCTCAGACTGCGTAAAACTGGCGCTGTGGGCTTTGCTAAAATCCCCCCCTGACTTAGTGTTATCTGGCATTAATCAAGGCGCAAACCTGGGGACAGAAATTCTTTATTCTGGCACTGTTTCGGCAGCCATGGAAGGTGTAATGGAGGGGATTCCCAGTATAGCCTTCAGTCTTACCAGCCACACCAGCAAAGATTTTCAACCTGCGGCTAAATTTGCTCAAAGTCTGGTGGAGAAAATAGCCATAAATCCCCTACCAGAGTTGATGTTGCTGAATGTGAACGTTCCTGCTGTCAAGTGGGAAGAAATTGCCGGTGTGACTTTTACCCGTCAAGGAGTGCGGCGTTACATTGATGTTTTTGACAAGCGCGTTGATCCTAGAGGTAAAGTATACTACTGGTTAACCGGAGAAGTTTTAGAAGATGTGGAACCCCCATCAGGTTTAAATTTACCGGAAACAGTACCTATTGATGTACACGTTATCCGTAATAAATACATCAGCATTACACCATTACAATATAATCTCACCTATGCCACGGGATTGGATAAATTATCTCAATGGGAATTTCACCTTCCTTGAGGTGGTTTAAATACATAAAAAGGCTAATCGACCAAGTAATCCTCCTCAACCAAATAGATTGAAAAAGCATAAACTAAATAAAACAACTATGATTTAAATGATCGCCCGCTCAATCCAGCCAGCAACACTCATGTCCAGGATAGAGAATCAATTTACCGTAAAATTTTGGGGCGTTCGCGGCAGCATCCCCAGTCCAGGCCCACACACTCTTCGTTATGGCGGTAACACCCCCTGCGTTGAGATGCAAGTGGGGGGTAAACGCTTGATTTTTGATGGTGGTACAGGACTCCATGTTCTAGGACAATCTTTATTGTCCCAAATGCCAATAGAAGGTCATCTATTTTTCACCCACTCCCACTGGGATCACATCCAAGGATTTCCGTTCTTTGTGCCAGGATTTGTCCAGGGAAATAAATTTGATATTTATGGTGCGATCGCCCCTGATGGTTCCACTATAGAACAGCGTCTTAATGACCAGATGCTACATCCCAATTTTCCAGTACCCCTACAAATCATGCAGGCAAATCTGAAATTCCACGACGTTAAACCCGGAAAAAGCCTACATATTGATGATATTATCATAGACACAGCAGCGCTCAATCATCCAGGGGAATCGGTGGGATACCGAGTTAATTGGGGGGGTGGTGCTGCTGTTTACTTAACAGATACAGAACATTTTCCTGATAGATTGGATCATAATGTTGTGGAACTGTCCCAAAATGCCGATATTTTAATTTACGATTCCACTTACACCGATGAAGAATACCATTCGCCAAAATCCCCCAAAATCGGCTGGGGACATTCTACCTGGCAAGAAGCGGTAAGAGTAGCCAAGGCCGCTAATGTAAAAAACCTGGTGATTTATCACCATGATCCTAACCACAACGACGATTTTTTAGATCGTGTAGGAAAACAAGCATCTCAGGAATTTAGCGGTGCAATCATGGCCAAAGAAGGAATGGTTCTTCAAGTTTCCACCTCAATACCATTATCAGAATCTTTTCCTACCAACAATTTATCTGGGTGAAATTGGTAGTCGAAGCAATTGTAGATTTTAGATTAGATTGGTGATCAAGAGCTATTATCGCCATTGCTCACCTGATGAGAAACCCACAACCAGTGGAAGATCAGCCCGGTGGGTTCTGCAACCGAAATTTTACCAAAGTAGGTGAAACAGAGAGAGCTTTTACTCTGGGCGGCTGAATCTCAGGTAGCTTGTGGCTGATGGCTAAATAAACCTAAAATCCCAGAATCCACGTGCTAAATTTGTCTAAAAATGGACGTTCTATGTGGGTTGCTTCTTCAACAGAATTGACTCTCAAGCCAACTGCTGTGGCTCTTGGTAAATTTGATGGTGTGCATCTTGGTCATCACAAAGTTATTCAACCAATTTTGCCGCCAGCATTAGAGCAGACAAGAAGAAAAGAGCAGGAGAATACACCAACATCCTCTCCCACCCAACCAACCCAACCACCAGAACAGACATACTCGACAGTTGTCACCTTTAATCCCCATCCACTGGAATTTTTTACAGGTCAACCACGGCCATTATTAACACCACTGGATGAAAAAGTCCAACAATTGCGATCGCTAGGGGTAGAACAACTGGTACTACTACCCTTTGACAAAGAACTATCTGCTTTATCTCCCCAAGATTTTGTTGAGCAGATTTTGGTCAAACAACTCCAATGTCGGCGCATTAGTGTTGGGCAAGATTTTTGTTTTGGCAAACAGCGTCGTGGTACTGCCAAAGACTTGCAATTACTAGCCGCCAAATACCACATCCCCGTTACCATCGTTTCCTTACAAACCTATACAGACCATGCTCCCACCCAGGAGACCCCCATTAGCACCTCACTGATCCGTCACTATTTAGAAAGTGGCGAAGTAAAAAACGCTAACCTATTACTGGGAAGACCTTATACCCTCATTGGTACGGTTGTTCAAGGTGAAAAAATGGGCAGAACCATTGGTTTTCCCACCGCCAATCTGCAACTACCACAAAACAAATTCATTCCCCGCTATGGTGTTTATGCTGTCCGTGCTGCCATTGTCAGCGAGACACCAGATGTAACCACACCAGATCAAAACCTGGGTGTAATGAATATAGGTAATCGCCCCACTGTCAATGGTAGCAAATTATCTGTAGAAGTCCATCTATTCGACTGGTGCAGTGATTTATATGGCAAAAAACTAGCCGTGCAGCTGGTGGAATTTTTGCGAGCCGAACAAAAATTTCCTTGTCTAGAACACCTAAAAACACAAATTCAACTTGACTGTGACATTGCTAGAGAAGTTTTGCGCCCTAAGTGCTGAGTTTTCATAGCTAAATGGGAATACTCTACATAGTAAAGGAATGGAGAATCTAGCATAATTGATTTCTCCACTCCAATTCCTTGCCCTATTACCAACCTCTTTGTAGTGCATGAGAGAGAAAATTGACACCCTCACCCAAAATCTGGCTCAAACCATCGTGGGCAAAAATGAAGCCATCCGCTTAGTATTAGTCGCCCTGTTAGCGGGTGGTCATGCTCTACTAGAAGATGTCCCTGGTGTGGGCAAAACCCTCCTGGCTAAATCTCTAGCCCGTTCGCTAGATGGCAAGTTTCAACGGTTACAATGTACCCCCGATTTACTACCAACAGATATTACTGGTACTAACATTTGGAACCCCAAAAGCGGTGAATTTACCTTCCTACCAGGTCCAGTATTTGCCAACATCTTGTTAGCCGATGAAATCAACCGCGCCACACCCCGCACCCAGTCGGCTTTGCTGGAAGTGATGGAAGAGCATCAAGTCACAGTTGATGGTGTTTCTCGTACCGTTCCTCAGCCCTTCTTTGTCATTGCCACCCAGAATCCCATAGAATACCAAGGCACTTTTCCCTTGCCAGAAGCCCAGATGGATCGGTTTATGTTGTCATTGAGTTTGGGCTATCCTGAAGCAACAGAAGAACTAGAGATGCTACAAAACCTGCAACAAGGAGTGAGTGTTACTGATTTACAACCTTGTCTGACCCTGGCAGATGTGGCTCAACTGCGTAAAATTTGTTTTCAAGTAAGAGTAGAAACTTCTTTACAACAATACATTCTAGAACTCGTACGCTCAACCAGGCAGGATGAAGACATCACTTTGGGTGTCAGTCCGCGCGGTACTCTGGCATTACAAAAAGCCACCCAAGCCCTAGCATTTCTCTTAGGGCGTGATTATGCTATTCCCGATGATGTCAAATTTATTGCCCCTCACGTTCTCTGCCATCGTCTCATTCCCAGGGGAGGACGCAATGCTAGAACTATCATGGAAAGATTATTAAGATCAGTTCCTATTCTTTAAAAACAAATATCCCTGAGCGAAAGGTTGATTTACCCCGTCCTGTTAAAATCAGCAGCTGTGTGAGTTGTCACCCCGGCGCGAGGAGTATAGTTTTCGCCGACTAAGTGCGGATAAATCGGCAATTTTCGCTGTTAAACTGTGGATTAGCCCGTAATTTAACATCGCCAAGCCAAAGTTTCTACAATAGTCGTTATTATGTGACTCAGTTGGGGGCAAAATGATACTATTATATTAGATTGAGATTTAAACTGAGAAATAAAACCCAAATTGGATCTAGTTTTTCCTGTTTTTGAGTTAATTGTGATTTTCTACCCATGCACAACCTCAATGGCTGGATAGGGTTAAATTCTTATAATCAATACAAAAACTTTAAAGTCCGTACCCCTTGATTTAGTTCCATAATCTGCCATGCTAAAACTTTTGTTGGGCGACCCCAACGCTCGTAAGCTAAAAAAATACCAACCTTACATCAGTGAAATTAACCTCTTAGAAGAAGACATTAAAGCCCTTTCTGATGAGGAGTTAAAAGGCAAAACAGGAGAATTTAAACAGCGGCTGGCCAAAGGCGAAACGCTGGATGATATTCTCCCAGAAGCCTTTGCCGTGGTCAGAGAAGCAGGACGGCGAGTCTTGGGGTTGCGGCATTTTGATGTCCAGCTTTTAGGTGGCGTGATCCTGCACTCTGGACAAATCGCAGAAATGAAAACCGGAGAAGGTAAAACTCTAGTTGCTACCTTACCGAGTTATTTAAATGCTCTGACTGGTAAAGGTGTACACGTAGTCACAGTGAACGATTACTTAGCTCGTCGTGATGCTGAATGGATGGGACAGGTACACCGCTTTATGGGTCTGAGTGTGGGGCTAATTCAGTCAAGGATGACTCCCACGGAACGCAAGAAAAACTATGAATGCGATATCACCTATGTCACTAACAGTGAGGTAGGCTTTGACTACCTGCGGGACAATATGGCAACTTCCATGGATGATGTGGTACAACGCCCGTTTAACTATTGTGTGATTGACGAGGTAGACTCGATTTTAGTTGATGAGGCGCGGACACCATTAATTATTTCTGGGCAAGTAGAAAGACCTACAGAGAAATATCTCCGAGCGGCGGAAATTGCCTTGAGACTGCAAAAAGAGGAACATTATGAGGTAGATGAAAAGGCTCGTAATGTGCTTTTGACTGATGAAGGCTTTGCAGAATCAGAAAATCTTTTGGGTGTGACAGATTTATTTGACCCGGAAGATCCTTGGGCGCATTTCATGTTCAATGCCATTAAGGCTAAAGAACTTTTCCTCAAGGATGTTAACTACATTGTCCGTAACGGGGAAGTGGTGATTGTTGATGAATTTACCGGACGGGTGTTACCCGGACGGCGTTGGAGTGATGGTCTACACCAGGCAATTGAAGCTAAAGAAGTTGTAGAGATTCAACCAGAAACCCAAACTCTAGCCACAATTACCTATCAAAATCTGTTCTTGCTATATCCCAAACTGGGAGGGATGACAGGAACGGCAAAAACTGAAGAACCAGAATTTGAAAAAATCTACAAACTAGAAGTGGCAGTAATTCCCACTAATCGCTCCAGAAAACGCCAAGACTTGCCGGATATGGTGTTTAAAACTGAGCCTGGTAAATGGCGGGCGATCGCGGGAGAATGTGCTGAAATGCACCAAAATGGCAGGCCTGTTCTAGTGGGAACCACCAGTGTAGAAAAATCAGAATATCTCAGTCAACTGCTCAAGGAAATGCAAATTCCCCACGAACTGCTCAACGCCAGACCAGAAAACGTGGAACGAGAAGCGGAAATTGTCGCCCAGGCAGGACGCAGGGGTGCTGTGACTATTGCCACCAATATGGCTGGTAGGGGTACAGATATTATCCTGGGGGGTAACTCTGAATATATGGCACGTCTAAAGCTGCGGGAATACTTTATGCCCAGAATTGTCATGCCAGAAGATGAAGATATTTTTGGCGTGCAAAGACCAGCCGGCTTGCCGAGCGGACATGGTGGTGGTCAGGGTTTTGTTCCGGGCAAAAAAGTAAAAACTTGGAGAGCATCACCAGAAATTTTCCCCACCCAATTAACACAAGAAACTGAAAAGCTGCTCAAAGATGCTGTGGAGGTGGCTGTGCGGGAGTATGGTGAACGCAGCTTACCGGAACTAGAAGCAGAAGACAAAGTAGCCATAGCAGCAGAAAAAGCTCCCACCAAGGACTCTGTAATTCAGAGACTACGGGAAGCTTACAACCGAATTAAGCAAGAATACGAACAGTTCACGGAAAGAGAACATAATGAAGTGGTGGACTTAGGGGGTCTACACGTAATTGGTACAGAACGCCACGAATCACGGCGCATTGATAACCAATTGCGGGGACGAGCAGGCCGACAAGGCGACCCGGGTTCAACTCGGTTTTTCCTCAGTTTAGAGGATAACTTGCTGCGAATTTTTGGAGGCGATCGCGTTGCTGGGTTAATGAGTGCTTTCCAGGTAGAGGAAGATATGCCCATTGAATCAGGGATGCTAACCCGCAGCTTGGAAGGGGCACAGAAAAAAGTGGAAACCTACTACTACGACATCCGTAAACAGGTGTTTGAGTACGACGAGGTAATGAATAACCAGCGTCGCGCCATCTATGCTGAACGTCGCCGAGTGTTGGAAGGTCAGGACTTGAAAGAACAGGTAATTAAATACGCCGAAAAAACGATGGATGAAATCGTTGATTTCTACATCAACCCAGATTTACCCTCCGAAGAGTGGGAATTAGAAAAGTTGGTAGATAAAGTTAAAGAATTTGTCTATCTGCTGGCGGATATGGAAGCCAGCCAGTTAGAAGATATGACAGTTAGCGAGATTAAAGCTTTTCTCCACGAACAGGTAAGAATTGCCTATGACCTCAAAGAAGCACAAATTGACAAAATTCAACCGGGGCTGATGCGACAAGCTGAAAGGTTCTTTATCTTGCAGCGCATTGATACTTTATGGCGGGAACACCTGCAACAAATGGATGCTTTGCGGGAATCTGTAGGTTTACGTGGTTATGGACAAAAAGATCCATTGATTGAGTACAAGAGCGAGGGTTATGAATTGTTCTTGGATATGATGGTTAACATTCGCCGGGATGTGGTTTACTCCCTGTTTATGTTCCAGCCTCAGCCTCAGCCTACCGTACAAACTTCTGAGATGGTCTAAGTTTTTCAACTTAGAAACACAGAGGCGCAGAGAGTTCTTTCTGCGTCTTTTTTGTAGCTATTGACGGAAATATCAACGGCGAGCAGAGCTAATGGCTTTAGACATGGGGGTGATACGCAAAGCAGAAAAAGATATTAAGCGGGTTCAACTGAGGAGATACAGAGCATAGCCTTGGCTGGGTGGGTTTTCCGGTTTAGTCGTGAAATGCTGTAACCGGAGTTGAAACAATTTTTTGATACACTAAGAGAGCCTGACCCACGCATTCATCCATATTGAGATATTGATAATTCGCTAACCGTCCGACAAAATACACCCCCCGGGTATGATCTGCCAATGCTTTGTATTTTTGATAAACTTTTTTGTGATCAGGAAGTGGTATGGGGTAATAAGGGTCTCCTTCCGCCTGGGGAAACTCATAAACAATGCTAGTTTTATTGTGTTCCTGCCCAGTTAAGTATTTAAACTCTGTTACTCGGCTATACAGATGTTCATTGGGATAGTGGATAACTGGGGCTGGTTGAAATACAGGGATGTTATGTGTCTCGTGTTGAAATTTAATTGATCTGTAAGGTAATTTGCCATAGCGATAATCAAAGAATTGATCAATTGTCCCTGTGTAAACCATCTCACGCCAAGGTATCACCTGCTCAATTTCCCGGTAATCTGTGTTCAGCATCACCTTAATATTGGGGTGGTTTAACATCTTCTCGAACATCTGAGTATAACCGTGCAGTGGCATTGCTTGGTAGGTGTCAGTAAAATATCGGTGATCGCGGTTGGTACGGGTAGAAACTCTGGAAACTACTGACTTATCCAATTGCGAAGGGTCGAGTCCCCATTTTTTGCAGGCGTAACCTTGAAAAAACTTTTGATACAATTCCTCACCAACTTGGCTGACTATGACATCTTCCGATGTGCGGATGTATTCTTTCGGTTCGGTAATACATTTGAAAAACTCTTCCACCTCAAAAGAATTGAGGTTCATACCATAGAGTTTATTAATGGTATCTAAGTTGATGGGAATAGGAAGCAGCTGTCCATCTACACTACTGAGGACGCGATGTTGGTAAGGTCGCCACTGAGTAAACTGTGAAAGGTATTCAAAAACTTGTCGGGAATTAGTGTGAAAAATGTGGGGTCCGTATTTGTGTATGAGAATGCCAGAATTATCATAATGATCATAAGCATTACCGCCAATGTGATTACGCTTATCCACAACCAACACTCTTTTACCACACTGACTGGCCAAACGTTCGGCAATAACACTACCAGAAAATCCCGCGCCCACAATTAAGTAGTCAAACACCAAATCTGTATTAACAACTTTGTTTGGTGGTTTGTAACTTAGCGTTGCTTGATGGGAATTGTTTGTGCCTTCCTGATGGCGAGTAGTAATGGCAAAGTCTATCAGCTTCATCATTGTCGTCCAAATGCGATCGCCATCGCCGCCACTGGGAAATACGTAGATATTCGGGTGATGATGTGCCTGCATCGCTTGGGTACTTTGTTCAGCGATAAACACCAAGTCTGCAAGAGAAAAAATTTCTGTCTCGTATTCCTGGAGTGGAGAAGGTATACTTTTAATTGTGGGTAACTCGTCCATGCAATCGTATATAACGGCCTGGGGTTGGAGGTTGCGAGTAAAGGCGATCGCTTTTGGTGTACAGTACCAAAAAATGTAATTGTCAATACTATTTTCTCTAAAAAAAGCACTGATTAACCTTTGTAAATCCAGATTGATATCCTCATCACTCAGTTGTTTTGGTAGAGATGGAATCACAACCACTAACCCAGTTTTATCTTGGCTAATATCTAACCGCCCCATCAATTGATTAGTAAATATTACCTCCTCAATAAAAAATACTCGCCTTTGTGAAGTACAACGGCTTAAAATGTGTTTTAACCGGGGGTGAACACAATTCCAACGCATATCAGACAGGCACACTATCTCTGGTGTCAAGGTAGTACAACTACAATCAAGTACCATATTTCCCTGAAAATACTTGGTATTTTTCAACATAAATACATACAAGGGTAAATGCAGAACTTACCCCCAGTAGCGATTAATCACACAGCCTAATTGTGCGGTAGAAGCTTGGCTGAATGCTATAAAAGGTCTGGTCTGTACTTTTGCCAATAATAAAAACTGCATTCGTAGTCATAATTAATCCCAGACCAAAAGTCTGGCGCAAGTGAGTTATACCAAATAATTGAACTAGGATTAATGGCAATAATCCAACCAGCTTGTTTAACTCGTGAGCATAAATCTATATCATTATAGTGAAGACGATAACCTTTAAATACTCCATGCTTAACAATTTTATGACGCAAGAGTAATGATTTATCTGTAAAATCCTCCACCCTAATATAAGGCTTACTTTTGAGGATTTCATCATTTAAAATATTCCCATTTTTGTCAAAATTGATTTTTGCTTGTGGTTTACCATCATTAATTAATCTACCAAATTCTTGAATAGTTTTAGGTTCTTTTAGCTGATAAATTTGAGAACCTACTAAGCCCACCTCATGATTTTCTTGTAAAGTTGTAATGAGTGTGGTTAGAGCCAAAGGGTCTAGACGTACATCATCATCAAGCAGCCAAACATAATCATATCTCAGTTTGCTAACAAATCGTAAACCATAATAAAAACCGCCATAGTTACCCAAATATTTACCTGGTTGCAGAAGCCGAATATCAGCAAAGTAAAATCTTTGTAAATCAGCTGGAGTCACATCCTCTGTAGCGTTATTGACAACATATATATCAATTTTTGTCTGATATAGTTTTTGCTTGCCAATATCTTCTAACAGTGAACATAGACAACTTAACTGTTCATGAGTCTCAATAATAACTGCTACTTTGGTGATGTGCTGACTAGAAGTCTGTGCTTGTACTTCTGGTTGAGCCAAAAACCCTGAAAAGTAAGATATCACTTTTACAAATCCTCAAAACGCCTATGTTGACTTTATTTCGATAATTTTCTATCTAGGAATGAACCTTAAATATTTAAATATGTATATTTAAAGCCCACATAGCTCAAAAATTTAACCCGTTGGTTTTTTTAACTCGTCTGTCTAAAGAATGATCAATTGCAAGACATTCAAGGCGTAAAAGTCAGATATAATACAAGCGCCCCACATTTTCTGCACAGTATGAACTACCGCAGCATCAACGAAGTAGGCTGGGGTTTCTACATCCCCATTAGTTTGGATTCAAGGACACTTCGTTTTTTTCCCGCTATCCATCCCCACCCTGGGATAGAAGTAGAAGCTAAACATAAAGAAGAAACAATCGCTCATTTGCGCTCTTGTTGGCTTATGGGAAAATAATCTCACTAAAAAATTCTTTGCGCCTTTGCACGAATTAAAACCTATGGTCATCGCGATTGATTTTGGTACAAGTAACACAGTTATAGCCCGTTGGAATCCGGTCACCCAGCAGCCGGAAACCCTGACTATACCAGGTTTATCAATTCAAACTCACCAAAGTTCCCCACTCATACCCAGCCTAGTGTATATAGAAGAAGCAACCCAGGGTAAAGTTTTAGTAGGGCAAGAAGTACGCGATCGCGGTTTTGATGTTAAAAACGAAACGCGATTTTTTCGCAGCTTCAAACGGGGAATTGGTGCGGATATTCAAGGTTTCTTACCAGAGATAGATGGACAATTTGTCAGCTTTGAGCAAGTAGGGGAATTATTTCTCAATAAGTTAATTGCAAAACTAACAGCCATGGAAGGAGGGTTAGATTCTCTTGTTTTAACAGTACCTGTAGATAGCTTCGAGGCTTATCGTCACTGGTTAGCCAAAGTTTGCCAAGACCTACCCGTGGAAAAAATACAAATGCTAGATGAACCCACAGCTGCTGCTTTGGGTTACGGTTTAGCAGATCAAGAAATTCTCCTTGTTGTTGACTTTGGCGGGGGTACTTTAGATTTATCCCTGGTGCGGTTAGATCAAAGAATGCAAAACAAAAAGCCCCTGGGTTTTCTTCTCAAGTGGGGTAATAAATCTCTGGGGGAAAACTCCGCCCAAAAACCAAAAATAGCCCGTGTACTAGCCAAAGCAGGGCAAAATCTGGGCGGTAGTGATATTGATCATTGGGTGGCAGATTACTTTGCCAAAACTCAAAAATTAGCGGTAACTCCCTTGACTATCAGATTAGCAGAACGAGTAAAAATTCAGTTAGCCACGAAGAATCAAGCTAGTGAAGTTTATTGTGACGATGAGAACTTGGAAAGTTATGAATTAGAACTCAACCGGGAAATCTTCCACAATATCCTCCAAGAAAACGGATTTTTTACTCAATTAGATCAGTCCATGACTAGTATATTACAACAGGCGCGACGACAGGGAATAGAAGTTGCAGATATTAACGCTGTGTTGTTAGTAGGCGGGACTGTGCAGTTACCAGCAGTGCAGACATGGGTAAAACAGTATTTTCAACCAGAAAAAATCCGGTGTGAACGTCCTTTTGAAGCCATCGCTCAAGGTGCGTTACAGTTAGCCCAGGGGATGGAAGTTAAAGACTTTCTCTATCACAGTTACGGTGTCCGTTATTGGGATCGTCGCCATCAGCGTCACAATTGGTATTCAATTATTAAAACCGGACAAGGTTACCCCATGAGTGAACCGGTGCAATTAGTTTTAGGGGCTTCTTTAGAGAATCAACCCAGCATTGAATTAATTATCGGGGAATTAGGAGATCAGACCGGGAGTACGGAGGTTTATTTTGATGGAGATCGCTTAATTACTCGCCGTTTAGAAGAAGGTGTAATCAATGTTAAACCCCTCAATGATCAACCAGGTGCGAGAACTATTGCCCAACTCACACCACCAGGATCTCCGGGAAGCGATCGCATTAAAGTTTTATTTCAAGTGGATGAACAACGTTTTTTGCGCATCACAGTTGAGGACTTGTTAACTAATGAGACTCTTTTAGAAAATCAACTCGTGGCCAAATTAAGTTAGATGCAGCCCGTTCCCATACAGACAGTTTATTAAAAAGTTCATCTCATCACCCCCCTATCAGGTAGGTGAGAGGCTTCTTTTTGTTTAAGCCAATGAGTAATGACCGATTTTTAACAGATGCTCAAAATACCCTGGTCTCCGTCCAATGTTGCCAATACACCCACAGGTAAAGCTGCGTTAGGATTGCCATGACCAAAGGGCAAATCCGATACAATAGGAATACCCAAATCACTCAAGCGATCGCGTAGAACTTCCTCTACACTGAAGCTAGGCACATTTGGCGGTGGTTCGCATTTAGTAAAACTTCCCAAGGCAATACCCCGGACTTTTGATAAAACACCGCTTAAACGCCACTGGGTTAACATTCGGTCAATGCGGTAGGGTGGTTCTGTCACATCCTCCCATGCCAAAATCACATCTTTCAAATTGGGCATTATTGATGTACCTAAAAGATGAGTAGTTACAGTGAGATTACCTGGAAGTAAAACACCAGTAGCAATTCCTCCGCCCCAAGGACAGCCTTGAAGAGGGGAGATAGGCCGGCCTTCGACAACATCGAATAATCGTTCAATTGACCAATCTGTTTCATTTGCTAAAGTTGTCAACACACCAGCATGAACACTGGAAATACCTACTGTGTAAAGACTCCACAACAAAGCTGTAATGTCAGAAAACCCAATTAGCCATTTTGGTACTGTTGAGTTAATATTCCAAGTCCAATTTTCTAAAATCCGAGTGCTACCAAATCCGCCTCTAGTGCAGAGGATACCACGACAATGTGGATCTTCCCAGGCTTTGGTTAGCTGTTGACGACGTATATCATCTTTTTCGGCTAAATATCCCCATCTATCAGCCAAATTTGCGATTATATGGACATCATAACCACGCGATCGCCAAATTTCCACACTTTGTTTCAATGCTTCAAACTCTCTTAATGCACCACTAGGAGCTATCACTGTTAACAAATCTCCAGGTTGCAGGGGTGGAGGTAACATCTTAGATTGCATAAATAATAAGCTAATAATTTACTGAATGCAAAAGTACAAATAGATTATCAAAAACATAACTCACAACCAAGATAAAATCTCATATTGAGCGTCTCTAAATGCTAAGATTAGCTAGTGTATCAATTTGTCAACTTATTTTGGGAACACTAAACAAGGCAAGATTGCTAGAAGTAGCAATTTCTTGGACGGCCATGTTTATGGTTATTCATGGCGGTGACTGTAATAATATTACCTAAAAGGCAAAGGATTTCAATGATGCCGGCTATGGGTAGCGTGACAAATGCCAATGAGCTAAACCTGCGATTGGACTCAACTGTAGAAATTTTACCCCTGTGGGATATCATGGTGCTTGTAGAACGTCAGGTAAATGAATTAACTAAACTTTTTGATCAAGAGCCTCTACTACCAGGAGTGGTTTTGACTGACAATAGTTCCTACCAGGGTATGATGTCGCGGAAGAAATTTTTTGAGCACATGAGCCGCCCCTATAGCCTTGGGCTTTTTTCTGGGCGAAGTATCCAACATCTTTATGAATTTCTCAAGCCAGATGTATTCATGCTTACGGGGGATACATTGATTGTAGAAGCTACTCAGGGAGCATTGCAGCGATCACCCGAACTAGTCTATGAACCAATAGTAGTAAAAACTACGTCAGGAAATCATCAGTTACTGGACTTTCACCAGTTACTATTAGCTAACTCGCAAATTCACTCTCTAACACTAGCTAAGTTACAGCGTGTAGAGGAACAATCAAGAGTAGCTAAGGCAGGCTTTAAAGACCTCCAGCAAAATTATACTCGATTACTACAGAATGACAAAATGGCTGCTTTAGGTCAATTAGTCGCTGGTGTTGCCCACGAAATCAATAATCCAGTTAATTTTATTACTGGTAACCTCCTATATGTAAAAGATTACAGTCAAAAAATACTCAAAATCATCAATTTGTACCGCCTGCACTATCCTGATCCAGTAGCAGAAATTCAAACAGAAGCTCGCGAAATTGAACTGGACTTTTTAACTGAAGACCTTCCTAGTCTTCTTAATTCTATGCAAATAGGTTGCGATCGCATTGAGCAAATCGTGCGATCGTTAAAAAACTTTTCTCGCCTTGATGAAGCTGAGAAGAAAACAGTTAATATCCATGAAGGTATTGATAGTACCCTGCTAATTTTGCAAAGTCGGCTGAAAAAGCACAAAAGTAGTGAGAGTATTAATTTAGTCAAAGAGTACGGGCATTTACCTTTAGTGGAGTGCTACCCTGGCTTACTCAATCAGGTATTCATGAATATTTTAACTAATGCCATAGATGCTTTAGAAGAGTCCATAGTTAAAGGACGGAAAAATCACAATCCATCTATTAAAATTTGTACTCAACTGATCAGCAACAACTGCGTAGAAATTCGCATTATTGATAATGGAACTGGCATACCAGAAAATATCAAAAAACAATTATTTGACCCATTTTTCACTACTAAACCCGTAGGCAAAGGAACGGGATTAGGACTATCCATCAGCTATCAAATTATAGTAGAAAAACATGGAGGTCAAATCAACTGTGTATCTACTCTTGGAGAAGGAACTGAATTCATTATTACAGTACCAGTGGTAAAAGAGCAGTAACGCCAAACATCAGGGTAAGTCAAACTGTATTTAGTGTTAAATTATTTAAATTGGGTAAAAACATCATGGTAAAAAAATTAGGACTGAGTGTTCTGCTATTGGCAATTATGGGAAACGGGTTCTGGACATCCAGTGCTAGAGGGAATTTTCTAAGTAATCTGACGGTAGAAATTAATGGATTGAGAAACACAGAAGGACAAGTGTGTGTGAGTATATTTGCTAATAGTAAAGGATTTCCCAATAACAGAGATGGCGTACTCAAGGCAAAGTGTACTAAAATGTCGGAGAAATCCTTAACAGTGACTTTCGATAACTTACAAGCTGGTAGTTACGCTGTTGCCGTTATTCATGATCAGAATAACGACCAAATTCTAAATCTTAATTACTTTGGTGTACCCATAGAAGGCTTCGGATTTTCCAGAAACCCGGAGGTTCGCATTGGTCCCCCCAAATTCAGGGATACCGCTGTTTTGTTAGCAGGACCCAATACAGTCATTCAAATCAATTTGAAACATTTATAAATCACTATCTCTCGGTGGAATCTGTTGATGGGATACTCCCCGGATTTTATTCATCTGAATCAGAGCGTACTTAGCGGTATTTTGCACATCTACATCCGGGTCTTCCATGGCGTGGGCGACAATTTGGCTCATTTGAATGATCATGTCATAAATGCGAGTTAAGTCACGGATCGCATTTTGTCTCACTTGTGGATTTTCATCTTGCAATGAAATGGCTAAAGCACGGTTCATTGGTGTGAGTGCGCGAGTGTTAATTTCTGCCAAAGCTGCCAAAATTAAACTGCGTTGTTGAGAATCAGCATCCATCATCAAGTCTACCAGGGGCTGAATTGCTCGCGAGTCTCCCTGCTGACCTAGATTCCAAATGGCTTTGCGCTGCTTGGGGCGATCGCCTCCGTGCAAGTCATGAATCAGTTCATCCACAACATTAACTTTAGTTAGACGGGGAGTGATTGGCGATGGTGGTGAACTAATCACAGGTACATAATTTTCCTGGGAGTCGGAAAATGTATCTAACTCTCCTGGAGACGACTTCACGGGTTTTTGTTCACCAGAACTAAAAGCATTGAATTTAAACGGGATAAATAATCCCACCAAGAATAGGATTCCGCCAGTACTTCCTAGAATTACCAGACCCAATAACGACCACCAAATAAATCCTCCTTGGCTAAGTTGAGGAGCGTCAGTTTGTTGGACTGTTGGAGTAGAAGGAACAGAAACAGGATTTTGGTTTACCCAAAGTGTTTGTAGACTCTCCCTAGTTGCCAAATCAGCAATACCATCTATTCTGGGTAAATTTTGTAACTTTTGAAACTCCGTTACAGCCCTTTTGGTGTTTTGTCCATAAACTCCGTCAATATCATCATGGTAGTATCTTAAATCTTTTAATTGAATTTGCAATACCTTAACATCTGTTCCTTGACTGCCAAGTTTGAGGATAGTATACGTGGTGGGTATTGTGGAACTTGCTGGAGGAATTTGTGCCGATGCTGGGTGAGATGTTAGCAGACTGGTGTGATGAGGATAAAAACCCCAGCAAGTAAAACAGGTAAAAATCAAAATTGAGGAATAATACCGCCTCATATTGTCAGTTTCACCCTGAACGTGGTAGTTGAGTTACAGATTCCACCATAACCCGAAGATGCCGAAATGTTAACTTTAGAAGCAACAGACAAGACATGAGAATTATTAATTTATTTGTGAACAGATGCTTCTAAAACAGATGATTCCTGTCTGGGTTTATCTTCTACACTCACTTGATTATTTTTTTTACCCAAATTATGGCGCTGGTTAATCAGATAGATGCTAATTAAAGTCAGTCCCACCCCCACCCACTGCAAAGGACTAAGAACTTCCGAGAGGAACAGATTGCCAAATAATAAAGCAAATACAGGAGTTAGAAAGGTAAGAGAACTGAGACTTGTTAGATTACCCTTGGAAGCAAAGTAAAAAAACAATCCATAGGCTATGGCACTGCCAAAAACTGTAGCATAACCCAAAGCCATCCATTCAGATGTCACAAGATTCTCCCATTGCTGAGATTCCGCTACCCATGAAATTCCCCACAACGGCAATCCACCCAAAATCATGTGCCATCCTGTAGCCGTCACCGGATCAGCATATCTACACACAAACCGAATCATCACCGTTCCTCCAGCCATGGAAAAAGCGGCTAACAGCATTAACCATTCACCACTAGCAAATAAATCTTGCCAATAGCCAATGCTTGCATTGACATTACCATCAAAAAAGTGAAGAATCCACTCATCGGGTAAACCAATTAAACTAATACCCAGAACTCCTAAAACCAATCCCAGCCATCCCCACAAACCAATATGTTCTTGAAATAGCCACAACGACAACAAAGCCACTGCTAAAGGTTGAGAGTCAATCATCACAGATCCCAAACCTGCACTAGTTCTCACTAATCCCTGTGCCAAAAAGCCTTGAAATAATGCCCCATCTACTAAAGCAAATAAAATAATCCACAGCCATGCTAACCAACCCCGGGGTTGGGGTTTACCCAGAAATGCTGCTGCTATCAAAATTAATACCCCAGCTGGTAGCAATCGTAAACCTGCCATAAAAAAGGGGGTTGTGTGGGGGATAACTGTTTTCATAGCTACCATTGCCGTTCCCCACAGGAAAAAAGGAGCGATTAAGGTCAAGGAGGTAAAGATGGATTTAGATGCACTGAGCTTCAGCTGCATAGGTTAGCTAATGCCTTGATTTAACAAATTTTCAAATTACTTTACCTAATTTTACATAATTATGTGCAGTCATTGGCAATTAGACATTTACTACTATGTATCCTTAAATACTTTCAAGGATTGAACCATGTCCTGAACTATTGGTAAAAAGCGGTTATATTTGTCAATTTCGGCTGTATAGTTGACTATGTAGGCGCGATCGCCTTCTAGAGTACTCACCTGCATATGTTTTTGCCATCACCACGACGACGCATGATGTTTTCTGGTTTAGTGTCCCGGTGTATGGTTCCCTGCTTATGTACGTAACTGATAACTGGTAGTAAATCTTCCAATAGTAGCCGGATTTTATCCTCGCTAAATATTCCTTCAGCATATCTGATTCATCGGTTACAGTAGATACTTTTACAAGCGGATGATTACCAGTGTATCACAAATAAACACATCTAATTTAGTTAAGATATAATGTAACAGGCTCTTGGAAAGAGCCAAAATTGGTAAAATTCATCTATCATATAAATCGATGATGAACAGGAATTTACTTAGTCGAGTATGGGTCGGTTTGGCGGGAACTTTAGTAGTAGCTTCCTTAACTACACTAGCCACCACTACCACTCATCAACCCGCCTACGCCAGGGGGGGAGCTTTTACTGTGGAAAAAGTCAAGGTGTACCGACTACCTTAGCCTGTACTCGATATGGTCAGAGGGTTGTCACATAAATAAAATTATTTTTATAAATTACCTAAAAACTATTGTTATCAACTACACCAGTCTTTTATAATGCTATATAATGCTAATGACAGTTCACGTTATTTTTAACATAGAATTAACAAATTACCGGAGTATCTAAGTGCCAAAGAAACAGACTACAGCAAACAGCAGTAGCACTAAATTGGGTTTTGAAGAGAAATTATGGCAAGCTGCCGATAAATTGCGTGGTCACTTAGATGCCGCTGAATATAAGCACGTTGTCTTAGGGCTAATCTTCCTTAAATATATTTCTGATGCTTTTAATGAAATCTACGAGAAATTAACTCAGGATGAATACGCAGATCCAGAAGACAGGGACGAGTACAAAGCAGAAAATATTTTTTACGTCCCCCCAGCAGCACGCTGGTTACATTTCCAGAGTAACGCTAAAACGCCAACGATTGGGCAGTTAATTGATGAGGGGATGGAGGCCATAGAAAAAGAAAATCCCTCTCTCAAAGGTGTATTACCCAAGGAATATGGTAAACCCTCCCTAGATAAACGCTTACTGGGGGAAGTAATAGACTTAATTAGCACTATTGGTTTAGGAGACGCGGAAAGTCGCTCTAAAGATATTTTAGGTAGAGTTTATGAATATTTTTTAGGACAATTCGCCAGTGCAGAAGGGAAGAAAGGGGGACAGTTTTACACCCCACGTTGTGTGGTGCAATTGTTAGTAGAAATGTTAGAACCCTACAAAGGACGAGTCTATGATCCTTGTTGTGGTTCTGGGGGAATGTTTGTTCAATCTGAGAAGTTTGTAGAATCTCACGGTGGCAAAGTTGGGGATATTTCTATTTATGGACAAGAATCTAATCCCACAACTTGGAAGCTGTGCAAAATGAATTTAGCTATCCGGGGAATTGAAGGCAATATTGGTTTACAAAATGCTGATACTTTCCGCAGTGATTTACACAAAGATTTAAGAGCAGATTATATCATAGCAAATCCTCCTTTTAATATGAGTGATTGGCGAGGGGAAGCATTACAAGAAGATGGACGTTGGCTTTATGGCACACCCTCGGCTGGTAATGCTAACTATGCCTGGATTCAACATATCATTAGTCATTTAGCCCCTCTTGGTTATGCTGGGTTTGTATTAGCTAATGGTTCTATGAGTTCTAATCAATCTGGGGAAGGAGAGATTAGAAAATCTTTAATTGAAGCAGATTTAGTTGATTGCATGGTGGCACTACCAGGACAATTATTTTATAATACCCAAATTCCCGCTTGTTTATGGTTTTTGACTCCTAATAAATCCGGTGGTAAATTCCGTAATCGCCGGGGTGAAACATTATTTATTGATGCCCGGAAATTAGGCTTTTTAATTGATAGGGTACATCGGGATTTAACAGAGGAGGAAATTAAACGCATTGCCCAAACTTATCATAATTGGCGGGGTAGTGGTAAGGAAGAATATGTAGATGTTCCTGGTTTTTGTAAAAGTGCCAGTTTTGAAGAAATAAAAGGACATGGTTATGTATTAACTCCAGGACGATATGTAGGAGCAGAAGAAATAGAAGATGATGATGAATCTTTTGATGAAAAGATGTTACATCTAACGGCGAAATTAGATAAACAATTTACCGAAAGTGCTAAATTAGAAGCAATGATTCGGGAGAATCTGCGGGGGTTGGGCTATGGTGGATAGTTTATCAAATCCAGATGATTATCAGCAATTTCTGGGGGAATTTAAAGAACCTATCCGCAATGCTCAAATCCGCGCTGTAATTGCTATAAACCGGGAATTAGTATTACTTTATTGGCAAATTGGACAAGATATTTTACATCGTCAACAGCAGCAAAGATGGGGTGCTAAAGTTATTAATAATTTAGCATCTGATTTACAAAAAGCCTTTCCTGAAATGAAGGGTTTTTCATCCCGCAATCTTAAATATATGCGGAGTTTTGCGGAAACTTACCCTGATTTTGAATTTGTGCAACGGGTTGTTGCCCAAATTCCTTGGGGGCATAATGTCCGCATTTTAGATACTGTTAAAGATGCCAATGAACGGGAGTGGTATATTCGTAAAACTATTGAGCAAGGATGGAGTCGCAATGTATTAGTCCATCAGATAGAAAGTGGACTATATAAAAGGCAAGGTAAGGCTGATACTAATTTTTCTCGCACGTTACCAAATCCGCAATCAGAACTGGCTCAACAGTTATTTAAAGACCCTTATAATTTTGATTTTATTAATTTAGGGAAGGAGGCACAGGAGCGAGAGTTAGAGAAAGCTTTGATAGAACGTATCCGCGATTTTTTATTGGAATTGGGGGTAGGTTTTGCGTTTGTGGGTAGTCAGTATCATTTGGAAGTGGAAGGGGAAGATTTTTATTTAGATTTATTATTTTATCATTTACGTTTACGGTGTTTTGTGGTGATTGATCTAAAGGTGGAAGAGTTTAAACCTGAGTTTTCCGGGAAGATGAGTTTTTATGTTTCGGCTGTGGATGAGTTGCTAAAACACCGGGATGATATGCCGACAATTGGGATTATTTTATGTAAGTATAAAAAGCAAAAGATTGTTGAATATTCTTTGCGAGATATGAATAAGCCGATTGGGGTTTCTACCTATCAATTGCGGGAGGAATTACCGGAGAGGTTGCAGGAGAGTTTACCGACTATTGAACAGTTGGAAGCTGAGTTAGAAGCGGTAAATGTGGAGGTTGAGGAGGAGTGATGAGGGGAATAATAGAAGGGTTTAGTAAGTTAGTAATTTTGGAGAGGGATATTAAACAGAATTTACGGGGGGTAGGATATGAATAACAATTTTCCTAATAATTGGCAACAAAAGACCTTAGAAGATTGTATGGAAGCCATCATTGACTATCGTGGTAAAACGCCTGAAAAGACATCTTTCGGCATCCCATTAATTACGGCAAAAATTGTCAAAGATGGACGAATTAATAACATAGAAGAATATATTGCAACAAAAGATTATGATTCTTGGATGCGGCGTGGCATTCCCCAAGCAGGTGATATTGTTATGACAACTGAAGCACCACTTGGAGAAATCGCACAATTAGATAATAGAAAAGTTGCCCTTGCTCAAAGATTAATAACTCTTCGTGGTGATTCAAAACTTTTAGATAATAATTATTTAAGGTTTTTAATGCAATCGTCTTTTATTCAAAATCAACTTCATGAAAGAGCTACAGGAACAACTGTATTAGGTATTAAACAGAGTGAACTACGCAAAATCAATTTAGTTATTCCCCCACTTTCTGAACAAAAAGCGATCGCACACATTCTGGGAACACTGGATGACAAAATCGAACTGAACCGACAGATGAACGAAACCCTAGAAGCAATGGCCAGGGAGATTTTTAAGTCGTGGTTTGTGGATTTTGATCCAGTACGCGCCAAGATAGAAGGGAGACAACCCGCAGGTATGGATGCAGCAACGGCGGATCTATTCCCTAATGATTTTGAGGAGTCTTCTTTGGGTTTAATTCCCAAGGGTTGGAAGGTTGAAACTTTAGGAGATGTTTGTGAATTTGCTTATGGTAAAACCTTAAAAAAAGAAAGTAGAAGAAATGGTAATATTCCTGTTTATGGTTCTAATGGACAAATTGGATGGCATGATGAAGCAATTGTTAACAGTCCTGGTGTTATTGTGGGACGTAAAGGAAATCCAGGAATCGTAAAATATTCACATACAAGTTTTTATCCAATTGACACTACATTTTACATAATACCAAAAGGAAAAGTTATGAGTATGCAATATTTATTTCATTATTTATCCTTTTTGGATTTAGCATCTTTAGGTGCTGATTCTGCTGTCCCTGGGTTAAACCGCAATATGGCATATATGAGTAAAATTTTGATACCACCAACTAATATATTAGATTATTTTGAAAGATATACTTTCAGTTTGGCTGATTATATTTATTCTAATACGGATCAATCTCGCAATCTTGAAAATATCCGAGATACCCTATTACCAAAATTGATGTCAGGACAAATACGGGTTAAGGAAACAGAAAAATTGTTGACTGCTGTTGCTTGATACAAGTTTTTTGATATAATCAATACTTAAATTGACAAAAAAAAATCCAGGAGATATATCATGAGCCAAAAAACAATTGATTCTAAAAATTTGACTATAGAAAAAATTTTTGAAGACTTTTATATTATTCCTAATTATCAAAGAGAATATATTTGGAAAGAGAAAGAAGTATTAGAACTTTTGAATGATGTACATAATGAATTTCCAAATTCTCAAAGTATAGAACCTGATGAGTATTTTCTTGGCAGTATTGTGGTTTGTCCTCCTAGTTCTGATGATGATGATACAGACAATCTCTATCAAGTAATTGATGGACAACAAAGATTAACAACTTCTTATATCTTCTTCTGTGTTGTTAAAAATTACATAAATAAATTACCAACTCATCAAAAATTTGATGCGATTAAGAAATTTATTTTTTCAGAATATACAAATACGCAAGGTCAAGATCAAGCAAGATATAGGATTAATCCTCAATATTTAGACAGTAGAAATCTATTGGAAGAATTTTCTAAAGATGACATCAATATAGAAGAACTAGAAAACAAAAATAGCAATAAAACTGAGTCTGCCATTAATTTAATATCAGCTTATGAAACAATAGAAGATTTTATTAAAGACAAATTCAAGGACAATGAAAAAGAAATAAAAAGATTTTATGCTCATTTCATAAAAAAAGTCAAGTTAGTTAGAGTTGAAACTACAGATATTAACCATGCCTTGAGAGTTTTTGAAACTATAAATAATAGAGGTGTAGGTTTAGATTCTATGGATTTATTGAAGAATCTTTTGTTTAAGCAAGTTGAGAAAGAAGATTTTACAAAAATTAGTAATATTTGGAAAGAAATAAAAAATGAAATAGATTCTGCTAAAGAAAGCCCTATAAATTTTTTACGATATTTTATCTTAACTCAATATGAAGTTGAAAGAGATAATGTACAAACTAAAGAATATGAATGGCTTTTAAAAAATAATGATATTTGTAAATATAAAGAAAGCCCTTTTGAATTTTTAGAAGAACTACTCAACGCTGCTAAAGCTTATAAGTTATTACTTGAGAGAAAAAATCCGGCTGATTCCTCCGAAAATCCATATTTGAATAACATTAATTATTTAAGCCCTAATCTTAAACAACATATATATATGCTATTAGCAGCGAGAGGTTTGACAAAAGAAATATTCACTCAATTGTGCCTCCATCTTGAAAATTTTATTTTTGTTTATAGTTTTCCTAATAATTCGTTAAGTGAACTAGAAAGAATATTTATTAATTGGGGACAAGAAATTCGGAAAATAGTAAAGATTGAAGATAAAGAACAACAATTATCTCAATTAAAACTTTTTATACAAAACAATCTAGGTGTGCAAAAAGAGAATTTAAAGAAAAATTTTGAGAAAAAGTTTAATGAAGCAAGCCAATTAGACTTTAATTCAAGAAATTCCAGAGGAGCAAATAAAAAACCAACACCAACTGCTAATAAAAAAACAAAGTATATACTGGCAAAAATTACCCAGTATGTACAAGTTTTAGCGTATAACGAGAATAATGAATATAAAAATCTTCAAACCTTTACTCAAAGCTCAATAGAAATTGAGCATATATTACCACAAGACTTAAATTCTGAGTCTGTTAAAACTTTTGATAAACCAGAGGAGGTTAATTCATACATATATAAATTAGGTAATTTAGCCTTACTCCAACAACCTCTCAACGCTTCTATTCAAAATAACCCATTTGATATTAAGAAAGAAATTTATCCAAAATCCAATTTTATTCTTACACAGTGTATCTCTAAAAAGCCTACTATTGGTAAGAATACTGCAATTAATAGGGCTGTTGAAGACTTGATAGATTTTACAGAATGGAATTCACAGTCAATTGACAAAAGACAAGAAATGCTAACAGCACTAGCTATAAAAGTATGGTATGAGGAAGTATCTTTTGAAGAAAAAGAAGTAGCTTTAGAAAATAATGATGGCTGAATTATTCTCTTTTTAAAATAAATGAACAAATTCACCGAATCAATTATTGAACAAGCAACCCTAGACTGGCTATCAGAACTAGGCTACACCACTTTAAATGGTGTAGAAATCGCCCCCGATACCCCCCAAACAGAACGCCAAGAATATAACGAAGTTATCCTCATCAACCGCTTACAAAATGCCTTACAAACCATCAACCCCCATATTCCCTTTCACGCCATCCAAGACGCAATCAAAAAAATCACCCGCACCGAAACCCCCATCCTTTATGAAAACAATCGCCGCTTTCATAAATATAGTCATTTAACTTAAGAATGAGACATTAATTTACACAATAATCACGGATAATTTCATCTAAGGGTGTATTTGAAGGAGCATACATTCTGGCTCTCTTTAAGGCACTAAAATCA
>Ga0169931_10001778_pt1 | contig 35519 bp, 25 predicted proteins | sample Kivu_15m_20L_FD_129675 | JGI IMG/M metagenome (GOLD analysis project Ga0169931, IMG submission 129675) | Freshwater microbial communities from Lake Kivu, Western Province, Rwanda to study Microbial Dark Matter (Phase II) - Kivu_15m_20L... | ecosystem: Environmental > Aquatic > Freshwater > Lake...
CGAATACCGGCCACAACGTCCTCGCCCTGCGCGTTTGCCAGGAACTCGCCGTAAAGCACGGGTTCACCGGTCGACGGGTTGCGCGTGAACGTGACCCCGGTCGCGGAGTCATCGCCCATATTCCCAAATACCATGGACTGCACGTTCACCGCCGTGCCCCAGGTGTGCGGGATATCGTTCATGTTGCGATAATCAAATGCGCGCTTGTTGTACCAGCTCTCAAATACGGCGATGATCGCTTCCTGCAGTTGTACGCGCGGGTCTTCGGGGAAAGACCGCCCTGTTCGTTGCAGAATGAGCGCGTGATACCGGTCGACAAGCTCGCGCAGATCAGTATCCGACAGCGCCTCGTCAGTTCGGACCCCCGCGCGTTCTCGCGCTTCGTGCAGCTCCTCTTCGAAGTAGTAGCTGTGAACGCCCATGACGACGTCGCCGAACATCTGAATCAGGCGGCGGTAGGAATCCCAGGCAAAACGGGCATTCCCCGTGTGTGCGACCAGCCCGTCAATCGTAAGAGAGCTAAGGCCCACATTCAGGATGGTGTCCATCATGCCGGGCATGGACACACGCGCCCCTGAACGAACGCTCACCAGGAGGGGGTTTGTCGGGTCACCGAAACGGCGTCCCATCTGCTCTTCGAGTCGCTGAAGCGCGGCGTTCATCTGTTCCAGCAGCTCGGCGGGCAGGGTGCGTGACGCGCGGTCGTAAATGACGCTCACTTCGGTGGAGATGGTAAATCCCGGCGGCACCGGAATTCCCAGCCGGGTCATCTCTGCGAGCCCGGCTCCCTTTCCACCGAGCATCTGGCGGTCGGCGCCGCTGCCGTCAGCGTGGCCGTTTCCGAACGAGTAGATCCAACGGGCAGACATGATGGTTCTCTGGGCGAACTCTGATGAATCAGGGACGCTGTCGCTCGGGGTGCCGATTCAGGAAGCGGCCTGAATGCGGGACAGGTCGGCGAAGCGTTCAAACACGGAACGAATCCCCTTGAGCAGGGCGAGGCGATTGGCGCGCAGCGCCGGATCCGGGGCGTTCACCATGACATTATCGAAGAAACGATCGATGGGGGCCTTCAGCGTGACCAGCTCGGCGGCCATTCCTGCAAAGTCACGTGACTGCAGTGCCTGAGCCGTGACGGCGTCGACCCGCGAGAGTACGGTCGCCAGATTCTTTTCCGCCTCGAGCTCCAGACGATCGGCAGCGAAAGAATCCGCGATGGTCGTACCCTCGTCTTCGGCCTTGCGCACGATGTTGACGGCGCGCTTGTAACCGGCAGCCAGCGGCTCAAAGTCTGCCATGTCACGCAGGCGCGTCAGCTCGGCGCAACGAATCGTGGCGCTGGGGTAGTCGTAGCCAACGACGGCGACGACTGCATCGACAATGTCGGTGGCAAAGTCGGCGCCCAGCCACGACGTCAGGCGTTGCACAATGAAAGTGGACGCATCAGCGACCGTCTGTTCCGCCGACCGGAGTCCGGTGCCTCGCAACTGGCTGTACGCGAACGACAATGCGGCCGTCATGTCCAGTCGCAGGCCATGTGCGACCAGCGTACGTACGACGCCAATCGCGGCGCGGCGCAGCGCGTAGGGGTCCGCTGAGCCGCTGGGAATCAGGCCGAGCGCGAAGCAAGCGACCAGCGAATCCAGATGCTGCGCGATCGCGACCACAACGCCAGCCGGTGTGGACGCCGGCGGGTCCGAGGCTCCCCGTGGCGCATAGTGCTCGTCGATGGCCACTGCGACTTCGGCGGTTTCGCCAGCCGCCTGTGCGTAGTAGCGGCCCATAATGCCCTGCAGCTCAGGGAATTCGCCGACCATGCCGGTCACGAGATCCGCCTTGCACAGCAACGCCGCCCGGGTTGCCCACATGGCGATATCGCCTCGCTGCGGGTAGAGCGCAGGTGCCAGCCAGCCCGCGATGGCCTCGATCCGCCGGGTTCGGTCACCGATGCTTCCGATGCGGTCGATGTAAACCACGCGATCCAGATCGCTGACCCGGCTCTCGAGAGAGCGCTTGCGGTCTTCGCGATAGAAGAAGCGAGCGTCCTCAAGTCGCGCCAGTAGAACGCGCAGGTTACCGGCGACCACCACTTCGGGTCTCGCCACGACCATGTTGCTGATAAAGATGAACGCGTTGGCCAGCTTGCCCGGCATCGACTCCGCCGCGAAATAGCGCTGGTGGGTCTTCATGCTGGTAATCAACACCTCGCGCGGTACTTCGAGCAACGCCTCGTCGAATCGGCCGATCATCGGCACCGGCCATTCCACCAGATGGACCACTTCATCGACCAGCTCTTCATCGACAAGCGCGGTCAGGCCGTGTTCATCCGCCAGCCGATGTACGCCGCTCCGAATCGCGTCGCGGCGCTCGTCGGCGTCGGCCATGACCTTCGCATCGCGCAGCTGATCCAGCCAGGTCGATGGAGCCTCCACGGCGACCTCCGCCGGCGCCATAAAGCGGTGGCCGCGCGTGCTGCGTCCGGCATCCACCCCGGCAAAACTTACCGGGAGCACCTGCTGATCGAGCAGCGCGACAATCCAGTGAACGGGTCGCGAGAACGTCTCCGCATTCCAGCCCCAGCGCATGGAACGCTTCCATGGTATGGCGGTGAACACGGACTGTAGCGCCTCGGTCAGAATGGCGGCCGCGGGCTGGCCTTCGCGCACGATGCGGGCGGCCACGTACTCGCCCTTTGCGGTTTCCAGCCGGAATAGCGCCGAGGCATCCACACCGCGCGAGCGGGCGAACCCGAGCCCGGCAGGGGTCAGCGAGCCGTCGGCAGCAAAAGCCACCTTCGCCGAGGGACCTGTCGCGGTCTCCTCGACGGTTTCGGCCTGCGCCTGCACGCCGGAGATCGTCACCGCGAGTCGGCGGGGTGCTCCGAAGACGCGAACGTCGCCCACCGCGAGGCGAGCAGCAGACACGCGAGCGAGCACGTGCGATTTGAGCGCGGCCAGCGCAGCATCCAATTCACCGGCCGGCAGCTCTTCGGTACCAATTTCAAACAGCAATTCCATGGGTGATTCCTTTATCCGTTCGGGTTGCTGTTCTCGTCGCCAATAAACTCGGCCCGCCGCGCTTCATCACGCAGCATCGGAAACCCAAGCTGCTTTCGCTTGGCAATCTGGGCTTCGGCCGCCGTGCGCGACAGGGTACGCAGCCGCAGGATGTATTTCTGACGCTCGGTTACGCTGATGGCGCCGCGCGCGCCGAGCACATTGAACAGGTGCGATGCCTTCATGATGTAGTCCCATGCCGGCATAATCAGACCCAGCCCCAGCAGGCGGCCCGCCTCGGCCTCGCACTCTCCGAAATGGCGGAACAACAGCTCCACATCCGCGTGTTCAAAGTGAAAATGGCTGAACTCGACTTCGCCCTGAAAATGAACATCGGCGTACGAGACGCCTTCGGTCCACATCAGGTCGGTGAACGTCTCGACGTTCTGCAGATACATGCAGATACGCTCCAGGCCGTAGGTGATTTCGGCCGCGACGGGGCGCAGCGCGATGCCGCCGACCTGCTGGAAATACGTAAACTGCGTAATCTCCATGCCATCCATCCAGACTTCCCAGCCCAGTCCCCAGGCGCCCTGACTGGGCGCTTCCCAGTTGTCTTCGACCAGGCGAAGGTCGTGGTCTTCGGCCTTGATGCCCACGGCGCGCAGGCTCTCGAAATACGAGGCGACAACGTCGGCAGGCGACGGTTTGAGCAGCACCTGGAACTGATAGTAGGCTCCCCATCGGTTGGGGTTTTCCCCGTAACGACCGTCGGCAGGGCGGCGGCACGGCTCGACGTAAGCCACCGAGTAGGGCTCGGGACCGAGCGCGCGCAGAAACGTGGCGGGATTGAAGGTGCCCGCCCCTTTCTCAATGTCGTACGGGTGCTGGATGATGCAGCCGCGTTCGGCCCAGAACTTCTGGAGGGTCAGAATCAGGTCCTGAAAGTACATGCCGTTCCGGGGCGAGGGGACCCTTGTGGGCCCGACGGTAGCGAGGCGTAGGGGCTGCTAGCACCCCCGTTTTTCGAGTGTCAAGCCGAGGCAGCCTGTTTGAGCCCCAGCGCTGACGTGGTGCGTCATTCCGAGCAGAGCGAACGTAGAAGGCCCGGGTGGGAAGGGTGTACGCCGTTGCCCGAACGCGCATTTTGCAGGGCGGCGGTCAGCTCCGACACAGGCGCTTCGAGCAGACGCCCCACGCCTGATTCGACCACCGCCCTGAAACGCTCCACGTCGGAGGCACCCAGCGCGGGTTCGATCAGCGATGCCCGGAGGCTATGCGGGTCGGCAAAGGTCATGGCGGCGACGAAGAACCGACCGTCTCCGAGCGGTCGTACGACGAACCATACCCGCGCGCCCTCGGGGTCGGCCGGTGTGGCGAGGCAGAGTCGGATGGGGTGGCGCGCCGCCGATGCGATCGCGATGGTGGGATCGGTCAGGAGAGAGCCGATTCGCCGAGGTCGGGTGCGGAGGCCGTCTGTCACAGGTTGCCGAATTTGCTGATGATTTCGTTCATGATCTCGCGTGTACCTCCGCCGATGGGGTACAGTCGCGCGTCGCGGTACAGGCGCTCGACCAGGGTGCCGTGCATGTAGCCGGCGCCGCCGAACAACTGCACCGCGTCGTCGACCACCCGGCTGCACACGTCGGTCGCGAAGTTCTTGGCCATGGCGACTTCGGCAAGGCAGGGGTCGCCCGCTCGAACGCGCGCGGCGATGCTCCAGACCATGGCGCGGGCTGACTCGACGAGGGTCGCCATGTCGGCGAGCTTGTGACGCGTGACCTGAAAGCCGTTGAGGGCTCGACCAAACGCCTGACGGTCCTGCGTGTAGCGCGAGGCGCTCTCGAGCGCCATGGTGGCGATCTCGACGGCGGCGACGGCGAGCATCAGCCGCTCGGTGGCGAAGTTCTGCATGGCGATGGGGAAACCGCCGTTTTCATCTCCGATAAGGGCATCTTCCGGTAAAATCATGTCTTCGAAGAATAACTCGGCCGTATCCGAGGCGTGCCACCCCATCTTTTGTAGATTTCGCCCTACCCGGAAGCCTGGAGCGGTGGTTTCGACAGCGAAGAGTGACACGCCGCCGGCTCCCGGTCCGCCGGTTCGAACTGCGACGGTGACAAGGTCGGCTCGCGTGCCGCTGGTAATGAACACCTTGCTGCCATTCAGCTTCCAGCCTCCGCTGATGCGCTCTGCCCGTGTGCTCACGCTGGCGACGTCGCTGCCGGCGCCGGGTTCGGTAATGCCGAGCGCGGCAATCCATTCGCCGCTGAGCACGCGCGGCAGCCAGCGACGCTTCTGGTCGTCGGTGCCGGCGTTGAGAATGGGCGGCAGGCCGATCATGTGGGATCCAAGCGAGGCCGATAGTCCCGGTGAGCCCGACCGGGTCAGCTCTTCGGAGACAATCAGGATATGGAAGAGGTCGCCTCCGCTACCGCCAAACTCCTCGGGGAAGCCAACGCCCAGAATGCCGGCGTCGCCGCAAACACCGTAGATGTCTCTCGGGAATGACTGCTGCTGCTCCCACTGCTCAACGTAGGGTGACAATCGTTGCTGAACGAAGCGCCGGACATGCTCGCGAAAGGTGTGGTGCTCGTTGGCGAAGAAGAGCCGATCAGTGCCGCGCATGGCTGTCCAGGCAGGGGGAGTTGAGCCGGGGAAACATCCGTTGAAATACGCTCGCGCGACTCCTCTGGCAACAGGCGGCGTGTCTTGACAGACCCACTTCGCAGGGTAAGGTCCGGCGCTCCCGCCGCGCGGCCTGCCTGCTGCCGCAGCGGACGACCTCCGTGACCACGACGCTGCGAGCCCTCGCATGACTGAGCAGAATTCGACGCCCGAATCCGACTGGAAGGACACCATCTTTCTGCCGGTCACCGAGTTTCCCATGCGAGGCGATCTGCCGCAGCGCGAACCCGCCACGGTGGAGCGCTGGAAGCAGACCCGGCTGTACGAGCGCATGCAGGAACAGCGTGAGCGCGCGCCGGCGTTTACGCTGCACGACGGCCCTCCCTATGCGAACGGTGACATTCACCATGGGCACGCGCTCAACAAGATTCTGAAAGACATTGTGGTCAAGTTTCGGTCGCTGGCGGGTTACCGCGCCCGATATATCCCCGGCTGGGACTGCCACGGCCTGCCTATTGAGCAAAAGGTGGACGAGCTGCTCGGCGGCCAGAAAGCGAGCATGGATGTCGTGTCGTTTCGACGCGAGTGCCGACAGTACGCGCAGAAGTACATCGACCTTCAGCGGGAGAGTTTTCGTCGTCTGATGGTGCTGGCCGATTACGATCACCCGTACCGCACGATGGACACCTCGTACACGGCGAGCATCGTTCGGCAGGTCGGCAAGTTTATGGAAGGCGGGTACGTGTACAAGGGCCTGAAGCCGGTGCACTGGTCATGGGCGGCCGTGACCGCGCTCGCCGAGGCTGAGGTTGAGTATGCGCCCTATGTGGCGCCGTCCGTCTATGTGAAGTTTGCCTTTGCGGCGCCCGGGTGGCTAGCGTCAAAAGCGGGCGGTCGAACGGTGTCCGTGGTGATCTGGACGACGACTCCGTGGACACTGCCTTCCAACGTCGCGATCGCGTTGCACCCTGATTTTGCCTACGAGCTGCTCGCCGTGTCGGACTCCGAAGCCATCATTATGGCGGAGGGGCTGAAGGAGCGTGCGCTGGCTGCCTGTGGCCTTGGCGACCTGCCGGTGCTGCACTCGTTCGCCGGTGCCGAGCTGGTGGGCCACTCGCCGGAGGACTGGCCACGCCTGTCGGCGCGGCACCCTTTTCTGGACCGCGACTCGCTGCTGGTGGCCGCCGAGTACGTCACGCTGGATCAGGGAACGGGCTGCGTTCACACAGCGCCGGGGCATGGTCAGGAAGACTTCCAGACGGGCCTGAAATACGGATTGCAGGTGTTGGCTCCGGTGGACCGCCACGGAAAGTACACCGTCGAGGTTCCGGAATATCAGGGCGTTCATGTGTTCGGAGCGAACCCGAAGATTGCGCAGCGACTGGCGGATTCGGGCCATTTGTTGAATCAGCCCGGCGATACCGTTCGCATCGAGCGCTATCCGCACTGCTGGCGCACCAGCAAGCCGCTTATTTTCAGGGCGACCGAGCAGTGGTTCATTCGCGTCGATCACGACGACATGCGCGGTCGGGCGCTGCAGGCGATCAGCGAAACGCGCTGGGTTCCGACGTGGGGTGAGAACCGGATTCGGGCGATGATGGAAGGTCGTCCGGACTGGTGCATCAGTCGTCAGCGCGCCTGGGGAGTTCCCATTCCGGCCTTCCGCTGCACGGCCTGTGCCGGCGATGTGGTCCGGCACGAGGTGGCTCAGCATGTGGCGGGTTTGATTGAACAACACGGGCCGGATGTGTGGTTCGAGCGAGACGCTGCCGGCCTTGTGCCCGAGGGATTTGGTTGCCCGCACTGCGGAGCTGCGGCCCAGAAATTCGAGAAGGTCGAGGACATTCTCGACGTCTGGTTCGACTCCGGTGCCAGCTGGGCTGCTGTGTTGCGGGACCGGGAAGGTCTCTCGCCGGTGGCTGATCTGTACCTGGAAGGTTCGGACCAGCACCGGGGCTGGTTCCACACGTCACTTCTGGTGGGCATTGGGACAATGGGTCAGGCGCCTTACAAAACCGTGCTCACGCATGGCTTTGTGGTGGACGACAAGGGGTTGAAGTACTCCAAGTCGTCGCCTCGCTTCGAGCCGCTGTCGAAGATGCTGGAAAACAATGGCGCCGAGGTGCTGCGTCTGTGGGTGTCGATGGTCGATTTTCTGGGCGACATGACATTGTCTCCCGACCTCCTGAAGCAGGCCGGCGGTGCCTACCGCAAGGTGCGCAACACCATCCGTTATATTCTGGGCGTACTGTCGGACTATGACCCCACCGTGAACCCGCTGGATAGCGCATCGCTAACCACGCTGGACCGCTGGGCGCTGGTGCGTACGGCCGAGTTTGTGGCTTCGGCTCGCACGGCGTACGAAAATTACGAGTTTCAGACCGTGCAGACCGGCATGTTTGATTTCTGCAACGACACGCTTTCGGCCATCTATGTGGATGCGCTCAAGGACCGCCTGTATTGCAACGACCCCGACGACGCGTCACGGCGTGGTAGTCAGGCCGTTCTGATGCAGGCGCTCGAAGCCCTGCTGGTGGTGAGCGCACCCATCCTGAGCTTCACGGCCGACGAGGCCTGGGCGCATCTGCCGAAGTCGTGTCATCGGGCCGACGAAGTGTTCCTGTCGGAGTGGCCGACTATTGCCATCTCTGACGCCGACCGAGCCGCCGCCGCCCAGATGAATCGGCTTCTGGAGCTTCGAAGCCGAATTGCGGTGGAGATTGAGGCGTTGCGTCCCAGGAAGAAGGGAGAGCGCCTGCCGGGGCAGATTGGTTCGTCGCAGGAGGCGCGTGTCGTGCTGGTATGTGGCGCCGATCGGGCAGCGGCTTATCAGGCGCTGGCGAGCGAACTTTGTGAGCTGACGATCGTTTCTGACGTCGTCGTGCAGGTGGGGGATGTCTCCCACGAAAGCGGGCTTGACGTGCGGGTCGAGCTCTCGGACGAGAAGCGTTGTGAGCGGTGCTGGAATCATCGGCGCTCGGTCGGTGTTTCGCGTGCCTACCCCACTCTCTGTTCGCGATGCGAAGACGTCGTGGTGCGCATTTACCCCTCTGGCCCAACCGCCACCCGCACGAATCAGGCATGAACAAGTATCTTTTGCTGATTATTCTCGTGGTGTTCTGGGTCGTGGGTGACCTGTACACCAAGTATCTGGCCGAATCGCAGCTCGCCTCCTACTCGTCACGCTGGGAGCATCCGCTCGTGGTGCAGGTGGACGACGAAGACGCCGGTAAGACGGTGGAGGAATGGTGCGTGGACGAGCTGGGGACCACCCTGGAGGACCCCGAAGAGGCCAGGAGTATCAACCGGGTGTGGCTGGTGCCAGAGACCGGCTCGCCGTTACCCTTGCAGTCCACCGACACCGTACAGGCCGGCAACACCTTGCAGATTCGGCATCGGCAGGTGACCGTCGTCCCGGGGTTCTGGAATCATATTTATGTTCAGAATTTCGGTGCGGCGTGGGGCATGTTCTCCCAACAGTCCGAGGCGTTCCGGAAACCATTTTTTATCGGGATTTCGATCATCGCCGTCATCGTGGTGATGTTCATTTACCGGAACCTCAAGCCCGGTCAGTGGCTGCTCGCCACAGCGCTCGGATCCATTGTCGGCGGAGCGCTCGGTAACTTCATTGACCGCATCCGCTACGGCTACGTGATCGACTTTATTGACTGGTACGTGGTCTGGAACGGTGAAGAGAAACACTGGCCTACTTTCAATATCGCCGACGTGGGCATCTCTGTCGGGGTGACGCTGATGCTGCTCGATATCGTGTTCGGTCAGCATGATGAGCCCGCGAAGCCTGCGCAGGCTGCACCGTCTGAATCTGACGCCACACCGGCCGCCTGACACAGCCAGGCAGGGGGCTGCATGCAACCCTGGTTCTTCGACCTTCTGGGGTTCACTTCGAGCGGAAGCGTCTTTGAGACGTGTTTCTTTCTAACGCTCGCGGTGGTGGGGGGCCTGATTCTGGCGCGAGAGCTGCGTCTTCGCATGCCCTGGTCCGAGAGTTGGTTTGCTCGCTGCCTTGGCGGGGCCATGATCGGGTTCGGATGCTGGCGCACATGGGCGGCTCAGCAGGGCGACCTCATGTTCGGCGCCGCGGGCTTGCAGATTCCGACCTACGGTGTGGCCATGGCCAGCGGCTTCGGGATTGGCATCTGGCTCACCTGGCGAGCGGCCGTTCGCGCGCCCGACAAACCGCTCGAACCCATCAAAGTGCTGGACGCCGCCTTTGTGATTATTCTGGTGGGCGTTCTAGGCGCTCGCTGTCTGGCGTTGCTGTCGGATCGGTCATCGGAGCTGCTGGCGTGTGTCGGGTTGGAGGGTGCCGGGCCATCGCTGGCCGAGTGTGGTCAATTGCTGCGCTTCTGGGATGGAGGGCTGGCCTTTTACGGAGGTATCATCAGTGGTCTGCTGGCGGCAGTCGTCTGGTGTCGCGTCAGTCGAGTCGATACGCTCGCGCTCGGCGACCTCGCGATTCCATTCGTCGCGCTCGGTCATGCCATTGGGCGGCTCGGGTGTCTGGCTGCCGGGTGCTGCCGTGGAGCGGCCTGTGACGTACGCTACGGCATCACATTTCCAGAGGGAGGTAAGGTCTGGGAGACGCACTGGATGCAGGCAACCACCGCTGAACGGGAGTGGATGCTTGAGCATGGCTCGTCACTCCCCACGTACCCGACTCAACTTTATGAAGCGCTTATTGAAGCGCTGCTCATGGGGTGGCTGGTGTTTGTGGTGCTTCCCCGACGCCAGTACGTGGGTCAGTTGCTTGTGCACTGGCTCGCTTTGTACGCCGTAGCTCGCACAATACTCGAGCTGTTCCGTGGTGACGAAGAACGCGGTTTCGTGGTTCGCGTGGTGGTAGAACCCTTGAACGCCCTGTTGGGTGTGCCCCCGGGCGAGGCCTTGTTTCTGTCCACCAGCCAGACCATTGCGCTGGGAATGTTTGCGCTGGCGCTGGGAATTCGCTGGTGGGCGACACGAAGGCAGCCATTGCAGGGCGGCTGAGCTAGACCGGCCGTAGCGCCTGCCCGAGGTCGTCAAGCAGGTCGTCGATGTCTTCGATGCCGACCGACAGGCGGACCAGTCCGTCGTCGATTCCGAGTTTTTTGCGATTTTCAGGCGGGATGGAAGCGTGAGTCATGATAGCGGGGTGCTCAATCAATGACTCAACGCCGCCGAGGCTCTCGGCGAGCGCGAAGAGCTTCGTGCGCTCGAGCATAGAGGTGGCTGCGGGTAGTCCCCCCTTGAGCACGACCGAGATCATGCCTCCACCGCCGAGCATTTGTCGGTGGGCGAGCTCGACCTGCGGATGCGTTTCGTCCCATGGATAAATCACTTTGTCGATGGCCGGATGTTTCTTGAGCCATGCGACGACCGCTTCGGCACCGGCGCGGTGAGCTCGCATTCGCACGCCAAGGGTTTTGAGTCCTCGCAGGACGAGGAAGGCATCCTGCGGGCCGGGCACGGCGCCCACGGCATTCTGGAGAAAGCGAAGTGCGTTCATGAACTCAGCGTCGCTCGACAGCACACAGCCGCCGACCACGTCTGAGTGGCCGTTGAGGTATTTGGTAACCGAGTGCACGACGATGTCGGCCCCCAGCGACAGCGGACGCTGAAAGACGGGCGTCATGAAGGTGTTATCGACGACCACCTTGAGCCCGCGCGCGTGAGCGCGCTCGGCCACAGCGGCGATATCCACCAGCTTGAGCATGGGGTTGGTCGGCGTTTCGAGCCAGACCAGCTTCGAGTTGGGGCGAATGGCATCGAGCAGTGCGTCAGGTCTGGTGAGGTCAACAAACGTGAACTCGAGGCCGAAGCGCGCCATGACCTTTGTGAACAGGCGGTAGGTGCCGCCATACAGGTCGTCGCAGGCAATGACATGATCGCCTGCGTTCAAGGTCTGCAGAACGGTGCTGGTGGCGGCGAGCCCGGACGCAAAGCAGCAGCCGTACTGAGCGCCTTCGAGCGCGGCGAGGCATTGTTCGAGCGCGGTGCGGGTAGGGTTGTGCGTACGCGAATATTCGTAGCCTTTGTGCACGCCGGGGCTTTGCTGCACATAGGTTGAGGTCTGGAAAATGGGCGTCATGATGGCGCCGGTGGTCGGGTCGGGTTCCTGACCGGCATGAATCGCGAGGGTGTCCAGTTTCATGGGTTTCAACGGATCTCGTGGGGTAGGTAGTCGGGAGGCGAGCGGAAGTAATAGGTGGGCGCATAGGCCAGGAAATTGCTGACGCGCGACGAGTACAGACACGCGTAATGCTCAACCTGCGAGCCAAAGAGGGAGTGTTCGTTGCCTTCCTTGAACAGGGACCCCCAGCGCGGGTGGAAGTGCGCGTCGACGTTCTTTTCAAGCCCTCGGCAGAGGGCGACCAGTTCGTGGTAGCGGTGCAGCAGGGCGAGCCGTGATTCGTCGAGTAACTCGACGGCGTCCTCGACCTGCGTGAGGCTCTCCGCGTCGGTGATCACGATTTCAAGGCCGGGTGTACGCAGTCGGTCGTGAAGGTCGGCTTCGAAGGCGAGGGTATCGACCACTTGGCGCAATTCGCGTTCGTGCAGGTCCCACTGTGCGACGGTTTCCTGGACGCGGCGCATGGTTCGGAGCTCATCTTCCATTTCCGGGATAATCATGGCGGTGCGCCACGCAGAGTCCCGTTTACTGCGAAGAATATCGCCGTAAATATGGTCGCCAATATAGAGTATTTCATCGCCGGCAAGGCCAATAAATTTCTCGAATTCCTGAATATTGCCATGCTGATAAATTACACCCGGTTTGAACCCGGCATGTTCTTCAAGTCCAGATGGCTGGAGGTTGTCATCGAGGATGAGGAAGGGTTGCGTGCTTCGGAAGAATGTCGGTTTCTGGGCCGCCGTGATGATAATATCAAAATATTGTTTCCAGCCGCCTTCTCCATTTGCGTCAGGTGCTCCCAGGAGGAAGTTCATGACATCGACTGTGTACGGCGCATAGGAATTGGTCATGAGAAACAATTTTTTACCGGCCTCGCGGAATTTCTGGAGTGCCGTGCCCAGGTCCGGGTCGCGAAAGAGGTAGGCTTCGGGGTTGGCGACGATGACGTCCTTGAGTGAGCCGTCGGCGTGAATGGTGTCGATGATGCGCCGTACTTCATCGGCCATGCGGCCATAGTCGCGGGGCTTGTTGATGGCTTCGAGCAGGTTGACCAGGGCGGCGAAGATGTAGGCCTCTGGCAGTTCGAAGAGCGTGTCGATGAGCGCGTAGCGTCGATTGCCCAGTACAGGTGGGTGTTTGCGGTAGTGCTCAAGCTCCGACCGGTCGAGCGGTCGGAATCCATGGAATCCTCTTCCGACAAAGTAGTGAGCATCCATTTTGAGGATGTTTCCGTTGGCCTTGTCCACCACGAGGCCACGAATGGCAAAGTGCGGGTCGAAGGGAATGTCCAGCACCTCCGCCGGGTAATTCAGAGTATCGACCAGCCGCCGCAGGGTGAGGCGGTGCACCAGGTCGTCGAGCACCTCGCGGCGATAAATGGCGAGTGTGTAATCCATATCGAAGCCAATCCACTGCACGCGGTCGGTGACGAGGTCGCGGTTGCAGTAAATCTGTCGATATCGATCCTGAGGATATCGATTTCGAATGCGCTGAAGCAGCTTCGCGCCTTGAGGGTGAGGATTCACGCGTTTCCTTCTCGGGTGGTACTAATTCGAGTCGAACTGGCCGCAGCCGCTTTTCGTAGCGTTGCCGTGTCCAGCCCGTCGCCCTAACGCTGTTGTGTCTGTGGCCTTCGGTCAAGGGGTGTTGCACCAGCATGGAGTGATGTACACGAGAATGTGGCACTCGAGTCAGGTCAGAGGATATGTCTGGAACGCAAAGGTTCGTATGGATGCTGATGTGCTGCCTGACGGTGGTTTTGCCCGCCTTCGCGCAGGAGGTCAGCGATGCAGCGGCATCCGGCACCACCGAGGTGCCGTCACCGCTCTGGACGGACGGGGGCCTGGGCCGTTTTTCGGCCGATGACCCGCTGACCTTTGGTGCGTTTCGGGAGCTCGCGGCGGCGGTGTCACCTGCGGTCGTTTGCATCAACGTCGTAGTCCGCCCTTCAGGTCGCCGCCTCACTTCGGGCCCGGAGTTTGGTCAGGGCAGTGGCTTTATTGTTCATGAGGACGGGTATGTCGTGACGAATCACCATGTGGTGGAATCCGCGGCGTCCATCGAAGTGGTGCTGGAGAGTGGGGCGCGCATCGACGCCGAGGTGGTAGGTACGGACCCAGCGACAGACTTGGCGCTGCTTCGGCTGGCGACGCCCGGTCCTTATCCGGTCGTTCCGCTCGGTGACTCCGACCTGCTGGCAGTGGGCGACTGGGTCGTGGCGATCGGTAACCCGCTCGGGCTGGAGCATACGGTGACGGCCGGCATCGTGTCGGCGCTGGGCCGGCGAGGGCTTCGCCCCGCGAATCGGGCCATGTACACGGACTTCATTCAGACTGACGCGTCGATCAACCCGGGTAACTCTGGAGGACCGCTCCTGGACATCAATGGTCACGTGGTGGGGGTGAGCTCGGCCGTGAATCGCCAGGCGAATGGCATTGGGTTTGCGATTCCGGTGAACATGGTGAAGGCGCTGCTGCCCATGCTGGCCGACGGTGAGATTCAGCGTAGCTGGCTGGGAGTAACGCTGGAGCGGGTGACCGCTCAGCATGGGTCAGGGTCTGGGTTATCGTCTGCGCGGGGCGCCGTGGTGACGTATGTCGTGCCGGGGAGTCCTGCAGCCCTCGCCGGTGTTCGCGAGGAAGACGTGATCATCGAGTTCAATGGGTTGGACGTGGAGGACGAGCAGCAACTCCCGTGGCTGGTAGCGATCGCCGGCACATCGACCCCAGTGCGAATGCGTGTGGAGCGCGAAGGTGCTTCGATGGAGTTCGACGTGAGTCTGATTCTGGAGCCGGGCCCGGATGCGGGCGCGGTGGCAGCGGGTACGACCGATCGATTCGGTATGCGATTGGCTGAGCTTCCCGTTGCCGACCGGGAGTCGGCGGGACTCGGTGAGGAGGTTGGTGTGCTGGTCGTCTATGTGGTCGAAAATTCGATCGCCGAGCGCGCCGGTGTACGTAGCGGCGATGTGATTGTGCGGGTGGCCGGTGTAGAAGTGGGGAGCCCCGGGGACGTGGAGGCGGCGGGTGAGTCGGGCGCATCGGGTGCAACGCTGCAGCTGGAGCTGCGTCGGGGCGGAGCGATCGCGTTTGTATCCCTGAGGGTGCCGTAAGCGTGGAACGCCCTGCCAAACGCAGGGTATGTGATGGCGCGGAAAGTGTGCTAGTGACGTCCGGACGATGAACAGCAGCCCGGTGGCATTGTGTTCGAGTTTCGAGTTTTTCTGGTGTTGACAGCGCTGTGCGCGATTTCGTTTTCGGCATTTGCCGAAGACGTCGACGCGGACGCAGGTGGCGACGTGACGGATGTCGCGTTGGAGCCAGACGTGAATCCGGATGTTTCCGAGGACGTGGTGGACGCCGACGCAGACGCCGATGCGCTGGCGGACGTTGTGGACGCTGATGAGCAGGATGTCGCGCCCGATGCGCCCGACATGGACAGTGGCATCGAGACGGATGTGATGACCGATGTGGGCAGCGCGCCGGATATTCTGGAGGACGCGACCCCGGTGCAGGATGTGAGCAGCGAAGCGGACGCTTCGGCAGGCGAAGATGGCGCCGTTGACGATGCCTCGGGTGACAGTGAGCTCGCCGACGTGCAGGTGGACGCAGGCAGCGATGTGGTCGAAGACACGATTTCGGACGCTTCGCCGGACGCCGGCGACCTGCCAGAGAGGGTCACAGTTACGGGACTGGTGCGTTTGCGGCAGCTGTTTGAGGTTCAGCGCGAGGTGACGGTGCGTCTGGGCGAGGGTTCGGGCGAGCCGTTCGTGACGGCGCTCTCGGGGGAGGCGTTTGAGTGGGTGGATGTGCCGGCGGGCAGCGCGACCGTCGTCGCCGTCGCGGAGGGCTTCGGTCCTGCAACGAGCAGGGTGGATTTCTCGCAGGGTTCGATGTTCGAGATATTGTTGTATCCGACCGCCCCGGTGGCGTTACGAGGCCGGGTGATTTTGCCGGATGGGTCGGCGGCGAGTGGCGCGAGCGTGAGCCTGTCGGGCCGCGAGCAGGTGGCGGGTCAGGAGCAGGCAACCGTGACGGATTCGAACGGTGAGTTTGGCTGGACGTCGGTTTTGCCGGGCATGTACCGACTGTCGGCGGTGTCTGCGACGTCGTCTTTTGTGTCGGAGCGATGGGAGATTCTTTCGGGTGGTGAGGTGGTGATCGTGCTGGTGGATGACGGCAGCCGAACGCCGTTTAGTGAGACGGGTTGCACGAGCGCGTCTGCAGGCAGGGCGGCGGTGGGCGAGTGGTGGCTGACGAGCCTCGCGGTTCTGTTGTTCTGCCGGCGTCGAGGTGCGCGCGCATGAGCGGGCTGGCGACGATTCTGGGTCAGGAGCGGGCGATCGGGATGATACGGCGCGCGGTGAGGGCAGATCGTCTGCATCACGCGAACCTGTTTCATGGTCCGGCGGGCGTGGGCAAGCACACCACGGCTCGGGCGCTGGCGGCCTGGATGAACTGCACGGGGCGTGCGGCGGAAGGGGATGATGCGTGTGGCGCGTGCCGGTCATGTCGTTTGATGGAATCCGGGAACCACCCCGATATGGTCGAGGTGAAGCCCGACGGTCAGTACATCAAGATCGATCAGGTGCGCGCGTTGCAGCAGCTGACGCGTTTTCGTCCTCACGAGGCGAAGCGCCGGGTGATTCTGATTGATCAGGCGGAAGCGCTGCGCGAGGAAGCGGCGAACGCGCTGCTGAAGACGCTGGAGGAGCCGACTGGCGACACGGTGTTCTTTCTTGTGACTTCACAGGCCCACCTGTTGCTGTCTACGATTCGCTCGAGGTGTCAGCCGGTTCAGTTTGCGGCGCTGAAGGCTGCGGACGTGTCTCATCTGCTGATGTCGCGGGGTGTGGATGCGGTGGATGCCGAGCGAGTCGCTCGCCTGAGCGAGGGGAGTGTGTCGTGTGCGATGGAGGTGCTGGAGTCCCCGGTTTACGCGTCGCGCGATGAGCTGTTTGATCACCTGTGGCGTTTGATGTCCGGCCAGATTGACCGGGCGATCCGTTGGGCCGAGGAGCTGGCGCGCGCGAAGGCGGAGCTGCCGGCGTGGCTGGGCCTCTTGCGGACGATTTTTCGAGATGTGGCGCTGCATGCCGGAGGGGCGTCTGCACAGCGACAGCTTCACTGGGATGCGACGGAAGGGGTCGTTCGGCTGTCGCAGCGGAGTGGATTGTATCATGCGCTGTATGTGTTGCAGCGGATTGAAGAATCGGAGCGATTGTTGCTCGGCAATGTGAACCCGCGCATGGTATTGGAGTGCCTGTTACTGGACATTGCGCGTGCACCGGATGAGGTCGCACGCTGACCGGATAGATCAATGGACCCTCAGATTGACAGTACGCAAGACTCGCCGACGCTCGCTCCCATGCGCCGCCCCTGGAACAACAAGCGGCGGCTGCTGAACGGGGTGGATGTTCGATTGGGCGGTGCGTTCACGATTCAACGTTTTGACGCGGGTGATCTGCTGATTCGCCCGGGCGACAAGCTCGTCGTGGATAGTCGTCGTGGTACCCTGATTGGGGTGGCGGTGGGTCTTGTAGAGCGTCGCGTCGAGGTGATTGCAGACATTCAGCGGGTGATTCGTCGAGCGACGGAGGAGGACCTTCGGGCGTGGGAAGATTGCCGCCGGCTGAACGAGGAGGCGATGCGCACTTGCGTGCGTCATATTTGTGCGCAACGGCTGCCCATGAAACTTGTGCAGGCCGAGTATGGCCTGGATCGGTCCCGCGTGGTCTTCTATTTTACGAGTGAAGACCGGGTGGACTTTCGTCGGCTTGTGAAGTCGCTGTCGACGGACCTGCATGCGCGCATTGATATGCGACAAATCGGTGTTCGTGATGGGGCGGGGGTCATCGGCGGTATCGGTCCGTGCGGCGGCGAGCTGTGTTGCTCGACGTTCCTGAACAGTTTTAGCTCGATCAGCATTCGGTTCGCCAAGGACCAGGGATTATCGCTCAACCCGCAGAAGATAACGGGGATGTGCGGTCGTCTGAAGTGCTGTCTGGTGTACGAAGAGAATACGTACAAAGAGTTGAAGAAGTACGCGCCCAAGCCGCGGGTGGGTTGTGTGACGCCGCTCGGGACGGGAAATATTCTGGAAGTGGACACGCTGAACCGGAAGGTGACGGTGGAGCTTCAGGGTGGTGGTTGGGAGAGTTTTCACCTGCGTGACGTCGTGGTTCTCGATCGCCGTCTCGCGCCGGAGGAGCTGGCGTCGGCGCGTTCAAAGGAGGAGGACGTGCTGAACCAGCGTCGTCAACGGCGCGGCGGAACTCAGGAACAGCGTCAGACGATGAATCGGGAGGCTGCGTCTGTTCTGCAGGAAGACTATCTTTGGGCCCGCGATGAGAAACCGGCGCTTGCGATATCGGCAGAGCTTCCGGAGTCTGAGAACGATGGTGACGATGGCGAGGCGGCTGATTCGTCTGCTGATGGCTCCCCTGGCCGCAAGCGCAGGCGCAGAAATCGTAATCGTCGCCGTGACGGAGAAGGTCAGGCCGCGGATGGCGCCGTGTCGACATCCGGTGGCAGTGCTACGCCGCAGGAAGGTGGGAATCCGTCTGGTGCGGCAAGGCGTCAGGACGCAAAGGGGCTGGATGGCCGTGGTGAGCGACGCGACGGTGGTGGACAACGTCGTGATGGGCGGGGGCGTCCCGGAGCGACTTCTGGCGGAGCAGGCGGGGCCGTGACGGGAGGGCCGCCAGGTCCTTCGTTCGCGGAGCGCCGTTCAGGGGGTGACGCCCCTCGTTCACCTCAGATGGGGCCTCGCCCCCCAAGGCCACCGCGAGATGCACAGGACCGTGCTACCATGGCCGACGGTAACGCAGGGCGGTCTGCAGCAGACGTTCGGCCGCTGGATGCGGGTTCGGCAGACGCCACCAGACGCCGTCGTCGTCGCCGTCGGGGTGGCGGTGGTGGTGGTGGTGAAAGTCAGGGGGGGGCTGGTGGTGGGACTGCCGGGGAGAGCTGACCATGGGACCGCTTGCGCCTCTGGACCTGCAGGCTATCGCGCTAAGGGCTACCACGGGGGATGCGGAAGCGACTTCTACACTGTACCTTCAACTGCTTGATTCGGAACGGGAATCCGCCAATCGCGCCGCTGAGAGTATCGCCTGTCTTGATGACGTCTTTGTGCGGCAGGTCTTCGATTGGATGCGGGGAACGGAGGGACTTCAGGACATCATGGCGTGGCTGTTGCTGGTAAGAGCACGCAGTGGTTTGCCATTTGACTGGTCACTGGCCTGGATCGAGGAGATGGGGCGCGATCCGGGGCAGGTGCCGGTGCCGGTACGCTACGCGCTCTTGCGGTGGCTGGTTGAGTTTGCAGCCGAAGGGGTAGGGGCTACGGACGTACTGCAACAAGCCCTGCGCTGCGATGATGATGCGGTAGCGTTGCGCGCGGCCGAGTTGCTGGTGAAAAGTCCGTTTGACCGCAGGAGTGTACTCGAGCGGCTCCGGCGAGTTCGTGGCGTGTCTGTGGGACGTTCCGCGCTGTTGCGATACCGGCTGGGCGATCCGGACGCCGCCGAGCTGCTGGTGGGTTTGGTAGCCACGGACAGTCCGTGGACGCTCGAGGCCATTCGGTACCTGCGTGTAAACACGCCTGTCCCAGCCCGACTACGAGCTCTCTTGCAGCGGGGCGATCCCGGTGAAGCTGAAGTGCGCCTCGCAGGCTGGATGGCCGCGTACGGCGAATCGCCTGGACTCGAAATGCTTCGTAAGTGGAGTCACGCTCGCTCGCTACGGATCATGCTGTGTGCTCGTGCCGAACTACTGGTTTTGGGCACAGACGAGGAGCGCCGCGCGATTGTTATGTGGGCCAAGTCGCAGCAGCAACCCATGGTGGAGCGACTACTGGACGCGGTCGAGGTTCTGGATGACCACTCCGTTGCGTTCCTTCAGCAGATGGCAACCAACGGGCAGCTTGGTCGTGCGGGGAGGCAAGTTCCAAAGGTTGTCGAAAGAGCGGTCAGATACCCGTGTGGACCAGCGGCTTCCGATGCTGGATGAAGCCCTGAATGAGCACTTCTGCTTCGGGAGACAGTGACACAAATCGAACACCATAACCGCGTCGCCCATTCTGCGAGGTTCCGTGCCATCGTACTTCGCATGTGCAGCGCAGGTCCGTCGGTGTGCCGGGCAGACGCAGGGAGAGCTCGATAATGGTACCTGTGGCCGGCAAAACGTCAGCAGAGGTGACGAAGAGTCCGCCGACGCTAAGGTTCTCGGTCAGACCAGAGAAGAAGTTGTTGTCGGAGTGGAGGGTGATCTCCGCATTCACCTCGTAACGGGCGATCTGGCGACGCTCGAGATGAGGACTTCCGGGAATGGAGGGCAGTCGAATGGCCATGCGAACCATTGGGAAGCAGAGGGGGTAAGGGCTCTCCGCCGAAAAACCTCTCTCCCAGGTCGTAGATCGCACCACCACTGAACGTGGAAGGCACCCGGATCAGGGAACAGCGTACGACGATAGCCTCCCAAAGATGCCGTGCGCGCTGGACTCCGTCAACTGGCACCTTGAAGCGTCAGGATTCTCCGGGGCCACGCGACGTGCGCTTCGATCCACGGAAACTCCTCGCGAATCGAGGTTTGCAGGCTCTCCAGCGAGGCCGGTGACCCGTGAACAAGAATGACCTTTTGAGGTTGCATTCTTCGCACCACGTCCAACAGGTCAGAGCGAAGCGCATGGGCCGTAAATCGAAATTTTTCAATCTGACATTCGATCCTGACCGGAGCAGGGTGTCCACTCCAACGAATCGTGTCGCCGGTTCTGGCTTCATAGAGGGGGTAGCCGTCGGCCTCGTGGTCGCAGTACCCTACCCAGAAGAGTCCATGGCGAGCATCGGTGAGCGCGCGTTGAGCGAGCGTGAAGGAAGGGGTGCCTTTCTGTAGCATTCCGCTTGTCACGAGGTAAATCGCTGGCTGGGCAAAAGGTGTATCGGAAGCCAGCAGGTCACGTGGCACAACAATGGCCCCGGTCCCTTCGAGCAACGTAAAGACGTCGCGTCGAGGGTAGAGAAACCGGGTGGCGTCGTAGATCTCATTGATCGCTCTACCTAGTCCGCCAATGAAGACAGGGACGCTGGGCAGACGACCTTCCTGTTGCAGGCGATGGACGGAGAGTAGCATTTCCTGCGTTCGACCCAGCGCGAAGCACGGCACGATCACACTGCCACCCTGAGCCAGGCGGGCGCGTGCAGCTTCTGCAAATCGAGTCTCTTCTGCCGCCCTGTCCATCGTATCGAGCTCTGGACTTGAGCCAAGCGTTGCCTCCATGATCAGCGTATCGCACGAGCCAGGCAGGTCGGCCCCCCAGGTGTGGCCCTGCGGGCGCATGTTCAGGTCACCCGTAAAGAACACATGGTGGCCGTTCCAGTCCAGGCTCACCCCCACAGCTCCCACGACATGCCCGGCCGGATAGATGCGGAACGAAGGGGCAGTACCACCCCGCGAAATTCCTCCAGACAGGCTGTATCGGGTGTCGAATTCCAGCGCGTTCATGCGACGCGCGACATCGTCGAGGTGGTCGATCGTATAGAGGACGTCGGCTTTGGGATCGTCCTCCTTCCGGCGCTTCATGACCTGCACGAAGTTCTTGAGCATGCGGAGGGAGATGATGCGATTGGCCTCGGAGGTCAGAACCTTCATGCGAGGCCAGTGCTCCATGGCGACAGGCACACCGCCAAGGTGGTCGTGATGTGCGTGGGTGAGGATGAGACTCAAGGGCTGAGGTCCCTGAATCGCAGCGAAGTCAGGTAGCGCTTCGCGCCCCTCCTTTTTGGGATGCAACCCGGCGTCGAGCAGGACGCTGCGATGGCCGTCCGATAAGACAAAACAATTGGCGCCGACTTCGAGCGCACCGCCGAGCGGCTGAAAGGTGAGAGTCATCGGCGGTATTTCAGCGTTTGCGGCACTTGATGGGAACCATGTGGCGCGCGTAGTGTCTGCATGAAGTCGGTGGAGTTCACCGACGCGGTTGTACGCATGACGTCTGCGCGGTTCAACCCGCAGGTGAAGGTTTATGGGATCGAACGACTCGACAGCAGGCTTCCGTACCGTGAACACACCACCGACGTGGCGGCCGCGACATGCGGGGGGTGGTGTTCACGTCGAGATGGGTACTCTGGCGATGTTGATTTCGCTGGGTTTGCTGGTGGCGGTCACCCTGCTGATACGACCGCCGTTCTGGGTGGTGGTGGTGATGGGGCTTGGGTTGCCCACCACGGGGATCGCGCTTCGATTCTGGGCGGTTCGTCGATACGAGGAGGTAGAGCAGGAGTTCAACCTTCGGCTGATGTCGAGCGACGCCGAGGGCATGTTGCGAGCCTATCGAAAGGCCCGGGCATGGAGTCTGTTCGTGCCCGGGTATCGCACGCAGTCGAAGTTGGGCATGATCTATCTGCTTCGGGAGCGATGGAAAGAGGCGGAGAGGGTGCTTGAAGAGGCGTATGAGATTACGCCTCCCCGGCTGCGTGCGCGGCTGCTGGGTCCACTCGCGACGGCCAAGTTTGAGGTGGGGAGCTTCGCCGACCTGTATCAGATTGCTTCACAGTGGCGTGAGCGGACGCCAACACCGGGTCCGGCGTCGGCATATCTGGCGGCGGCGATGGTCGAGACCAATGAGGGAGACGACGCGCAGGTCGATGCGCTGCTGCGGGAGGCGGGAGGTGCGCTTCGACCGCGCGAGCAGCGGGCCGTGGAGCACGCGCGCCGAAAAAAAACGGCGAGGCTCTAGCGAATGGTGCGTACATGGTGACCAGAACTCACGGGTGCACGGTGTTTCACTCCTGCGTGGCTCACTGGCGGGGCGGCCCTGCTTCCGTAGAGCAGCCGCGACCAGAACGGCTGCGGCCGACGTGCCCCCGAGAAGCCGCTGGGCGGGCCGACGTGATTATGTTGGGCCGCTTTGCCAGAGCACACTCAGGTTGACCATGTGCTGAAGGCAACGCTCAATCTCTGCATCGAGTGAGCGCATAGTTGATTCCAGCGTTACCGGGTCGAGCGCCGCCGCATGTTGCTCGAGGTCGGCCGCCATGTTTGCAGCGCCCGGGCAGCCGAGGTTCATCGTGCTTCCCTTGAGCCGGTGAGCCAGACGAACAAGTGCTCTAACATCGCCGGCGAGCGCAGCGGCGTGCAGGGCGGGTCGCTGCTGGCGCATATCGTGGGTAAATACCTCAAACAGCTCCAGTGCCAGCTGTCGGTCGTGACCCAGCAAGGTGAGCAGAGTAGCCTCGTCAACCGCGGGTGCGACATTCGGCTCAGAAGTCACGTGTCTCTCCGACGAGTCCGCTTTCGGCGCCATCGGCGCCCGCCGTTCCCGCTGCGCCAATCCGATAGCTGGTGTCCGAGATCAGAGAGCGCTCAGACCGGACACGGACGAGGCTGAACGAGTGCCCACCGGCTCCGGCTCCGCCGTCGCCACCGTTTCCTCCGAGCCCACCGAGGCCGCCACGCCCACCGGAGCCACCGTTTCCATCGGAGCGCCCCCCGGGCCCACCAATGCCGGGTGAGCCACCGCGCCCACCTCCGCCACCAGCGCCACCGTTTCCGCCAAGACCACCGGCCAGAACAGACCGCGTGACCTGAATCTCGGAGTCGATCAGATAGAGTCCAAACGAGCTCCCGCCGGCGCCGCCGCCGAATCCACCGGCTCCTGCACAACCACCACCGCCGCCACCGCCGCCGGCGCCGCCCCAGCCATCGCAGCCGTCAAACGGAAAGCCGCGGTAATCGCCGGTGCCGCCACCGCCTCCTCCTCCGCCACCGCCTCCGCCGCCGTTATCTCCCCTGCCGCCAGAGCTTCCAGCGCCTGCGGTCCAGATGTCCCCAATGAGAGACCCCTCTGCGAGTCCACCGGAGCCGATGGGGCCCGAATCACCACGGGCGCCATCGCCACCCGGCCGGCCGTCGGCACGTGTCCCGCCGCCTGCTCCGCTGGTCCCACCGCCAGGACCGTCGCCTGCTCCGCCGGGCCTGCCACTGGAGTCACCACCATCGCCGGTGCCGGCGCGACCACCCAGACCCCCGGTAGAGCCGCAGGATGAAGAACCGCGGGTTCCCTGCGCGGGGGTCGAGGAGCTGCTGCAAAGCACCGTGCTGTTCTCAGCGCCATTTGCACCCTGACCGCCGCTCTGGCCATCCGTTCCAGGTTCACCCGCCGCTCCGACTGCGCCATCCGCTCCGCGGCCCGCCTGAACTTCTACCGAGGTCAGAATCAGCCCAGTGCTGTTGCGCACGACCATGCCGATCGCGGCGAGCCCGTCACCGGAGCGAGTGCGCCCGGTCGCATCATTTCCGCGGACCACAACCTGAGCCAGCTCGGTAGGTGCAACGATGCCCTCGGCGAGAACGGCGGGGTTGGCTCCCAGAAAGACGGTCAGATTGCCGCGGCCACGCGACCAGTTGGTGGGGTCATAGCCGCCGTAGATGTTGACGCCCTCGACAAGAGAGATCGGAGAAAACACCCCGGCGGAAGGCGACACACCGCGGTACTCACCTGTGGCCACATACAGAGAATCCACGGTCCCGAGAGACCGCGCGCGCTCCTGCGCTGCAGTGATCGTCCGCAGCGGCTGGTCCTGCGAGCCAGGGTTGGTATCATCCCCGCCGGGCGCCACGAACAGAGCGGTGGCCGGATCGCCATCAATGCCGTCGCAGTTGGTGTCGACGAAATCGGCATCAGGCCGGTCGGTGACATCAAAGTTCTCGCCAGGGCAGAAATACTCGCACCCATTGGCGGTGTCGCCGTCGAGGTCGTAATACAGGGGCTCACATTCGAGCACAAAGCAGGTGCTCTCCGAGCATCCGGCCACGGCATTGGCCAGATCGCAGGTCGCCCCGCAGGCGCCGCAATGACGAGGGTCGGTGGTCAGATCGAAGTCTTCGTCCACTCCGCCGTCACAGTCGTTGTCGAGCGTGTCGCACAACTCGGGCGCGCTGTTATAGACAGTGGCCTGCTCGTCGTCGCAGTCAAACCCCAGACAGGTCGGACCGAAGCCGTGCAGGTCGCCGTCGGAGTCGATACAACCTGTGCACTGGCCCGAGAACGGAAGGCACTGCGAGAACCCGCCCTGCAGCTCCTCGCACGTGTAGCCCTCGGGGCACAACCCGTCGCCGCTGCAGTCCTCGCCGCAGAACTTGCCGTCGGGGAGCTGAAGACAACGGTTGCGAAGGCCGCCGCAGTCCGCGTTGTCGTTGCAAGGAGTGCACAGCTGCTCCAGCGCCGGAAAACAGAGCTGCACCAGATCGCCACCGCTGTTTTCAATCAGACGGCACTCGTAACGATCGTCCGGGCAGGCGCTATCGCAGAGCTCGGTGCAGATCAGCTCATCGTCGGCGCCCACAATGCAGATGCCCGACTCGCACTCGTCGTCGCCCGTGCACGGGTCGCCGAACTCGCCGAGCGGAGGCGGTACATCGGGGCTGACGTCCGGGCGCGTGTCGATCGTAACATCCGTCGTGTCGGCAATGTCGGCGCCCGCATCGGAGACGTCCGGGCTATCGGACACGTCCGGGGTCCCGGAGCTCGAATCAGCCGCCGAGCAGGCAGATATCGTGGCGAGGCCGAGCGCGCAGGCGGCTACAAGAAAGCTCTCAAGGATGGCTGTTCGCATCATTCGGTTGTCCATTGGGCCCGTAACGGAAAGGCGCTGGCGCCAGCGCATGCAATCGGGCATGAAAAATCATCGATTGACGTTCATCTTACGGTGTCAATCGTTTGCGCACCATAGGCAACGCCCCGCAGTGAGTCAAAGACCGCCTGCGCCCCGTCAAGGAACCTACCCATGTCCGACCCTCAGAAGCCAACCCTCTCGTCCGTCTCGGGGAATGAAGATGTTGTGAACACCGGTTCTGGCGCGGGCACGATCGATTTCACCACCTGGGTGCTCTCGTTGCGCGAAACCGTTCTGGTGTTCATGGGTCTGACCGAAGACCCCGAACAGCACGGCATTGACCCCGACATGGACGCCGCGCGCATGAACATCGAAGTCCTTGAGCTGATTCAAACGAAGACCTCTGGAAATCTGACCGAAGATGAAGACCGCCTTCTGCGCACAGTCCTGTACGAACTCCGGGTCGCCTGGGTCAATCGCGCCAGCCGTTGAACGGCGCCAGCCCACTTGTCAGGGCGGTAGTCCGCTTCGAAGGCTCCTTTTGCCCGGGGCGTGGCTTACGCTGGCTGGCTTTCTTCTGACGTCATGCGCGGACATCACGGCCGCTGTGGAATCACCCGGTTCCGGGGTGTCCGCCGGTGAGGGGTCTTCTGCCGCCCTGAGCCCGCTTCCGACTGTGGAGACGCAGCCGCCTGGCGGTTCTTCGAGCGCGCCGACGACCGGTGTATCGATCTCTGGCGCCACCGCTCCGGTTGTTCCGGCGCCGGGTGCCCCGGTCAGCTTCGCCGAGCTGGTCGAGCAGGTTCGCCCGGGCGTGGTGAACATTTTTACCGAGCAGCGGCGACCCACCGGGCGCATGATTGTTCAGGGCATGCACTACGGCCGTCCCTATGGCGTGCCCGAAGAACGCATGGAACGCAGTCTGGGTAGTGGCTTCATTATTGACGCGCTCGGACACGTGCTCACCAACACCCATGTCATCGCAGACGCGACGGCCGTGCGTGTTCAGCTGCTGGATGGGCAGGAGTTCGAGGCCGATGTCGTGGGTGTCGATCCGGCGACCGACCTCGCCGTAATTCGTATTCAACCGTTCGATGGCATGACGATTTTGCCGCTTGGAGACTCGGATGCCGTGCGGGTCGGAGACTGGCTGATGGCGGTGGGGAACCCTTTTGGACTGTCTTCCACCGTGACGGCCGGAATCCTGTCCGCGAGGGGGCGCCGGGACGTTCCTCTGGGCGGGGCCTTGCGATACGTCGATTTCCTGCAGACGGACGCCTCCATCAACCCGGGTAACTCGGGTGGACCGCTGTTGAACATGCAGGGTGAGGTAATCGGTATCAACACGGCTGTGAACCGTGAAGGGCAGGGCATTGGCTTTGCGATTCCCAGCAACATGGCTCGACAGTTGCTTCCGTCACTTGTCGAGAGTGGGCGGGTGTCGCGCAGCTGGCTGGGCGTGTACATCGACGCGGTGGACCCGCGTCGTGCAGCTGCTCTGGGTCTGACGCGCGATGAAGGTGCGCTTGTTGCAGACGTCGTTCCCGGAGGTCCTGCCGCCCTGGCAGGGATTCAGCCGGGTGAGGTCATTCTCTCGTTCAACGGTCAGCCCATTCAGAGTGCGCAGGATCTCATCTGGATTGCGAGTAACGCCGGAGTGGGGCAACGCGTGCCTGTTGAAATAGCCGGTGTCGACGGTCGGCGCACGGTGCAGGCCACGCTTGGCGAACTGCCGGATTGAGTGCACTCTTCAGGGCCAACCGTGGACCGAATTCTTATCTATCGCCCCCGCAGGGACTTCATGGCCCAGGATATCCTCTCGGAACGCTTGCAGCTGGTACTCCGAGGTGCCGAAACGTACGCGAGCGACCTGCGGCATCGTCGCCTGATGACGGCGCACGTCTTCGTCGCGCTGCTGAGCGACCGATCAGGCGTTGCGCAGCGTGTCATGCGAAAGTTGGGTGCAGACCCGGAGTTGATGCAGCAGCGCGTTCATCGTGAGCTGACTCGCCTGCCGGGCACCGCGACCGGCGCTGCACCCCAGCGCGATGCCGAGCTCGACTCTCTGCTGACCGATGCGGGGCGGGTCGCTCTCCGTGAGAACGACAACCTTGTGCGCACGTCTCATTTCCTGGTGGCTCTCGTCGAGAGCGCAGGTGGGCCTGTACGTCGCGCGCTACAGGAGGCCGGGGTGAGCCGTTCTTCGCTTCAGTATGCGTTGCGAGGCGTCACCGACCTGATCCGCGAAGAACGTCCGCCCGGGACGCAAGCCCCGTCGGCTGGCAAGGCGCCAAAGGCTGCACCGACCAACACGACCGATCGCACGGGTACGCCACCCGCGCCCCGTTCATCCGGGTCGGAGTCCACTTCGCCCGCAACCAGCGCGGGTGCGGCACGTACACCAGCCGAACCAGGCAGTATGCTGGAAAAGTATGGGCGCAACCTCACCGAACTGGCGCAGTCGGGAGCGCTTGACCCCGTGATTGGCCGCGAGAACGAGGTCAGGCGCCTGATGCAGGTGCTGGGAAGGCGGAACAAGAATAATCCCGTTCTGGTCGGTGAGGCAGGTGTCGGTAAATCTGCGATTGTAGAGGGATTTGCCCAGCGTCTTGCCGCCGGTGACGTCCCGTTCAATCTCAAGGGAAAGCAGCTCATCGAGCTGGACATGGGGGCGCTCGTGGCGGGCACAACGCTGCGTGGGCAGTTCGAAGAACGCCTGAAAAAACTGATGGATGAGGTCGCCCAGGCAGAGGGTCGATTCATTCTGTTCATCGATGAAATTCACACACTCGCCGGCGCGGGTGGGTCGGGCGAAGGCGGCGGCGCCGCGGATATGATCAAGCCGGCGCTCGCCAGGGGAACCATCAGCCTGATTGGCACCACCACCCCCGCCGAGTACCGGCGGGACATCGAGTCTGACAAGGCGCTGGAGCGGCGTTTTCAGGCGATCTTTGTTGAAGAGCCTGGAATCGCGGACAGCCTCGCCATTCTGCGCGGCATTCGACAGCGCTACGAGATTCATCACCGCGTGCGCATTCTGGACAGCGCGATCGTGTCGGCTGTTCAGCTGGCGAATCGGTATGTGAACGAGCGAAAACTGCCTGACAAGGCGATCGATCTGATCGATGAGGCGGCTTCGCAGCTGCGTCTTGAGATCGATTCGCAGCCGCTGATTGTCGGCGATCTCAAGCGACGTCTGCTTCAACTCGAAATGGAGCGCGAAGCGGCACGCAAAGAGGGGCGGCCATTGTCAGCCATCGAGGATGAGATGCGGGCGTCGCGGACTCGGCTGGCAGACCTGGAAGCTCGTCTCGCACGTGAGAAGGCTGCGCTCGATTCGCTGGCTCAGCTGAAACAGGAGCTGGCGAGCGTGGAGCAGCTCGTGGAGCGCGCTCAGCAGCAGAATGATCTGGGTCGTGCCGCAGAGCTCAAATACGGCGTAGCCAAGGACATTGAGCGCAAAATCGAGGCCCAGAATGCCGAGCTCAATTCGCTTCGCGACGGGGCCGTCACGCGTGAAGAGGTGGGCGAGGAAGACATCGCCGCGGTGGTCGCCAGCTGGACAGGTATTCCAACGAATCGAATGCTGGAGGGCGAACGTCAGAAGCTGCTGGCCTTTGAATCCCGACTCACCAGGCGGGTTATTGGGCAGTCTCAGGCCGTTGCGGCGATTGGAGCGGCCGTACGGAGGTCACGCGCAGGGCTTCAGGACCGCCATCGCCCCATCGGAAACTTCTTCTTCGTGGGGCCGACCGGTGTCGGCAAAACCGAGCTGGCCAAGGCGCTGGCGGAATTGTTGTTCGACAGCGAAGATTCGCTGATCCGCATCGATATGTCCGAGTACATGGAGCAGTCGAAGGTCAACACACTGATTGGAGCGGCCTTCGGCTATGTGGACTCCGACAAGGGAGGCATCCTGACCGAGGCAGTGCGGCGTCGCCCGTACAGCGTCGTGCTGTTTGATGAGGCCGAGAAGGCGCATCCGGATGTGTTCAACATCCTCCTTCAGGTGCTTGACGAGGGGCGTCTCACAGATTCTCAGGGCCGGCGCATCGACTTCACCAACACCATCATCATCATGACGTCGAACGTCGGTGCCCGGCAGATCCTCGATTTGACAGGTCAGGTACCTTACGAGGAGTTGGACCGTCAGGTGCATCTGATTCTGCGCGAACACTTCAAGCCTGAGTTTCTGAATCGGCTCGATGACACGGTCGTATTCAACGCGCTGGATCGTGCTGCGATGGAAGCGATCGCGTCCATTCTTTTTCAGAAGCTCCGGGCTTTGCTCGCCGAGCAGGGGCTGGACATACGGTTCACGCCGGCCGCTGCCACGCGGATCATCGATGCGGGCTTTCAACCGGAGTACGGGGCTCGACCGCTGAAACGGGCGTTGCAGTCGCTGGTGCAGGATCCGCTCGCGACCTGGGTTCTGGAGGGGACGTTTGTTGCTGGCGATACGATCGTCGCCGACGTCACGCAGGATGCCGATGGACTGACGTTTCGAAAGGCGGCTGCGGCAGAGTGAGCCGGATCGTGCTCCACCGCTCAGTCAGTTTCGTTAACCGGCGTTGAAACGCCCGCTCGTGTTCCATCCGGGCCCAGAATCCACGCGTCAAAGCAGAAATGCCGGCGGGCGTCGTTCTCGGCGAAGATCCTGAACTCAAGGTCATTCGCCCGGCTGTTACTGGCCGCCGGCAGGTCGAACCCAAACGGGTGTGCGTCAGCCTGAGCGGGGTTGATGTGCTCACCCAGCTGCTGACCATTCCAGAGCACCCGAAGCGTGACGGCTGCCTCGGAGCGACCGCCGCCCTGAAAAGCCGAGTCGAATAGCGCCGAGAACCCTTCGATTCGGGTGGCGTCGGCCGGAACGTCGTCGAAGCGGACGACCAGCTCGCGCCCTGCGACGGGGTGCGCCCATACGCAGGGCAGGTCCTGGCCGCCAACGGGCTGCTGTGCGGGTCCGACCCACACCCACTCTGCGCTCGAGCACTGGTGGCGGCGACCATCCCAGGTGGAACAGACGTCGCCCTGCGAGGGTTCAATCGTGACGGTGGCACGATGAATTCGGTCGATGACGCTCATTCGGACGGCACGCGTCTCGGTCCGGGTGCGTCGCCACAGTGACCAGTCCCCATGGCGGGCTTCGAGCTGCCAGGTGCCTCGTGGCGCGCGAATGATGGCGTGCAGGTCGCCCTGCACTCCACGAGCGAAGATGCGGTCGTAGAAGCGTCCGTACACATCATCGCGAAAGCGGCGCGGCTCCCACTCGCCGCGTCGTCCCGGCCAGGGAAGCGCGCCGGGTGTCCGGAGGCGGACCGGGGTGGAGGTGTTGTTGAAGAAGGTGAACCCCAGCGCCCCGCCGCGTTCGGTGACGAAGCGCCCCGCCGCATGAAGATGGATGGGGCGGGTGACGACCGAAGATGCCGGGTTGACCATGAGGCCCCAGGTCGCGCCACGTTCTCCCGGCGTTTGCATGATCTCGTCGAGCCCGACGCTTTCTTCGGCGACCTCGTTGAAACCATTCAGAAAAATAGCGCAGTTCCAGACGCCAGTCGCGAGGGCTGGCGCGAACAGGAGCGCGGTGACAGTGGGCGAGGAGGGTGTGCGACCGGCAAACAGCAGGATGAGCCCGGCGACTCCAACGATACCGAAGCGAGGGCCAACCGCGTACACATAGGAGACATCGTTGGGGATGAGCAACGCGACCGCGGTGAGAGCCAGTCCGGCCAGGGGTGCTGCCCACGCGGGGGGCGCGTGATCGACGGAATCGCTTCGGTGTTGGACGGTGAGCACAGCGCCGACGATGATCAGGACGGTCGCCACGATGAGCCAAAGCGCGAGAACGGCCAACTCGCGGTCGTCCCGGAAGAAATCATGCAGCAGGGCGGGGGCCTGACGCAGACGCTCGGTCAGGGGCTCGGCCGAGCCTCCGAGCGGTCCGGTGCCGAGCGAGTCAGGGGCGTAAAAAACAGCCGATGACGCGCCGAGTCGGTCCTCGACGTCTGCCTGATAGTTGCCGGTGAGCCACCACGCCCACATGGCGACCGAGGGGAGCAGGGCGGTGATCCCTTTCAGGAGGGCTCGCCAGTTGGTGCGCGCGGCGGCCAGACCAAGGAGGGCGGTCAGCGCCATCGCGACCATCCACGCAAACGAGTGCGTAAGAAAAAGCATGGCCGCGGCTGCCGCGAGCCAGAGCGGATCCATGCGCCGTGTCGCCTCGCCTGTTCGCCATGCGAAGGTGAGGGTCAGAAACATCCAGGGCAGTGAGACGCAGAACGACACGAACCCCATGGCAAACGCAAACCCGAAGACGAAAGGCCAGAGCAGATGTGACCACCAGGGCGAACGTCCGAGTGCGGCGAGCAGTGAACCGAAAGCGGGCGGTGTGAAGGCGAGCCCCAGCCCGGTGACGATACGAAGGGCGAGCTCGGGGTCGGAGGTGAGCCAGGCAAAGACTACGCCGGGGACAAAGGCGCCCAGGTAGGTGGTGAGGGCCCATTCCACCTGAAACCAGGGGCCGAAGCCCATGACGGGATCGTCGGGCCAGGCCATGACGGCGACGGTGAGCAGGTGTTGCGGCCAGTCAAGAATCGGCATGATTCGTGCCGAAAGTATGACATACAACACACTCATGCATCCGATGAGCAGAGAGGTGAGGTACCAGCCGGTTGTCTGTTGCGCCCAGGTTGTTGTGCCAGTCGCCGGGCGTGAGGACGGCGTTGGCTGCGCCGCTGGGGTATCGGACGGGATCATGGGGACGGGATCTGTCGCAGCACGGCGATGACGGCGAGGACGATGATGAGGATGCCGATGGCGAGGGCCCAGCGTGAGAGGCGGTTGTTCTCGGCTGGTGGTGTGAGGGTTGGCGATCCTGTGAGGAGAGGGCTTCCCATGTCGCCGGATGGGCGGGCGTGTTGCGGTTGCGCCGGGGTGGGCCCGGTCTGGTGCGCCGGGGGGAACCCGTTGAGTGCGGGGTCGAGTTCGTCGACGCCGAAGGAGGGGGGCACGTCGACAGCGCGCAGGTTCTGAGTGATGCCGGATCGATTGACGAGCGGGCCGGGCGACAGGTTTCCTATGCGGGCCGCATCAGGTCGATTGCCGAGCCACGGTACGGTGAGTGTGAGCTCCGCGAAGTCCCGGTGCGACTTATCGGGAAGGTTTGTGGGTTCGAGAAAGGGCAGGATTCTGCCCATGTGTGCGAACCGCTTTTTGGCCATGGGCTGCAGGCAGTGCGCGATGAGCAAACCGATGCCAGGCGGGAGCGCGAGGATGCGGTCGTGCGCCTCGCGAGACCAGGGGCTTTCGGGGTAACCGGTGGGTGCTTCTCCGCTGACGAGAAATCCGAGCAGGCATCCGAGGCTGTAAATGTCGGCGCGGGGAACGACGAACTTCCCGGACAGTTCGCGTTCGATCTCGGGTGCGCTGAACTGCGGATGAAAGAAATCCCGGGTGGTGGAGACGCGTGTGTTCTTTCGGATCGCGTTGCCCATGCCGACGAGCGAAACGTGATTGTCGGCATCCACCAGAATGTGTTCCGGGGCCACACAGCGGTGTACGAAGCCGTGCTCATGGAGCGCATCAAGAGCCGAGGCGAGCTGCCGGACCAAATCGAGTGCGAGCTCGGGCGGTGCGCCCTGCGGGAACCTTCTTGCCAGCCATGCGGGCAAGGGCTCGGCGTCGATGTACCGGTAGACGAGGAGAGGCTCCTGACCGGCGAGTGACGCGTCGAGCGACGTGAACTCAGGATTATCGACGAAGAGGACCGCCTCGGGAAAGGGGAGCGCGGGGTGAACCGAGCTGAGGGCTTCGGACTCTGTGCTGACGAGGGAGCGTCGCTCGGCAATCCGTGCTGGTTCCCGGTCATCGTCGTATCGGATGGCCTTGATGATAACGAGGGCGTCGTCGTGTTGCGTATCCTGAGCCATGAGCAGGTCAAAGCTTCGGCCCTGTCGGAAGTATCGCTGCAGGCGGAACCGGCTTTCACCTGTTCGGGTGTCGACGAGGAGCTGTCCGATTTGGGGGATCATGCGTGGTGCACGTGGTCAATGGTGATGGCTACGCGTGTGTACTGCGGAAGGCTTTGCTCGTCTACTGCGGCCTGTGATGCGAAAGTCTCGAAAAATGGCTGGGGATTCTGTAAAGCCCCGCATTCGTGTGCGCTCATGTTTCAACGCTAAGGATTGAGGTTTGCCGTGACGGCTCCCCGCATCGTGATTCTGGATCAGGATCGTGCACATTGTGCGCAGTGCTGTGATCTGTTGCGCGCTGCCGGCTTCGAGCCGGTCATTGCGTTGGACGCTTCGCAGGTCGCTGGCCTGGCGGAGCATGAACAGGCGGTCGCGGCTCTTCTGGAGGCAGAAGCCGACCCTTCGGGCGCCAGTGTGTTCGAGGCGCTTCGACGTCAGGGCGTCCCATTTTTTGGCATGTCGGCCGTGTGGCAGGGCGCAACGAATCGCGCGCTGGGCATTGGCTGGGACGGGTGTGCCGAGTTCTGGGAGAAGCCGGTTCCGCCTGATGAGCTTCGGATGTGGCTGAAGCGATTGTTTCCGGGGACGCGTCCTGCACCGGCAGCAGCTTCGTCGCGTGCAGGGGCTGCGCTGCCGTCAGGTGCAATGCCGTCCCGCGAAGATGCGATGGTGCCGCGATCGGTGGAGCCTGCAGCGTCCGCCACGCCGGCTGTCCGCACCCCTGCCGTGAGCGTGCCGCTGCATGCTCCTCCCCATCTGGATGTTCAACGCGTGGCAGAGACGGGTAACTTTTCGGAGACGGCCTTCGCCACGATTCTGGCGCGTCTGGCCTATGACCGTGCAACGGGCGCCCTGATGATGCAACGCGACGAAGACAAGCGCGTCGCGTACCTTCAGGACGGCTTCATTGTCGGTGTGAAGACCAACATGCCGGACGACTCGCTGTCGGAGACGCTGGTGGCGCAGGGGCTAATCACGTTCGATCAGAGCCGGCGCGCCGAGATGGAGGCGCAGCGTCGACAGGTTCAACTGACTGCTGTGCTGGTGGAGTTTGGTTTCTTTTCGGGGGACGACATGCAGACGCTCGTGTCTGCACATATCCGCAACCACCTGATGGACGTGTTTGCCTGGGAGGCTGGCGTTTTCATGTTTCGAGAGGGTCCGGTACCCCGCGGTTACGACCACGAGCCGTTGGTCAGTCCCATGGATTTCATCTGGCAGGGCGTGCAGTTTCATCTGCCGCTGGATTACGCCGAGAGCGCCTTCGCGGCGAGTATGCAGCTGCGCATGGGATGGTTGACGGAGCCGCCGTCGGCTGAAGACATGTCGATGACGCTGTCGCAGCAACAGTTTCTTTCATCGGTTTCGGCCGGAGAGTCGCTGGGCGGGTTGCAGCGATCGGGACGTATGAAGGAGCCGGTTTGGCGCATTGCGTATGTGCTGGCTGCAACCGGTTTTCTGGGGTTCCAGCGCTAATCACGGGCCTCGCAGGGCGTGGATTGGTGATGGGTAGCGCCAGAAAAAGCGGCTGGCGGGTGGTAGCCACCATGTGGAGGGCGCAGCGGTGGCGGCGTCCACCGCCCTGCCACGGTGCAGCGGCACTACAGTTGCCGGCCAACGGGACCCTTGCGGCCGCCCGGTGGTACGAGTAGGCGCGGCACAGAAGCCATGCGCTGCCGCTGGTGGTGCTCCCACATACAACTGGTGTTCCAAGGTTCGGTAATGGTTCAGAAAGCAGAAAAGATCTGGCTCGACGGTAAGCTGGTCAACTGGGATGATGCGAATGTTCACGTGCTCACGCACACGTTGCATTACGGTCTGGGGGTGTTTGAGGGCGTACGCTGTTATCAGCGGACCGACGGCCGGAGCCAGATTTTCCGACTTCGTGAACACATTCAGCGCCTGTTCGACAGTGCTCACCTGATGACCATGAAGATTCCGTATACGGTGGAAGAGGTCATGGAAGCCTGCCGCGCGACGATTCGCGCCAACGGTCAGAAAGCCGCCTACCTGCGTCCGATGGCGTTTATTGGTGATGGCGCGATGGGGTTGTACGCGATCGACAACCCGATTCGCCTGACGGTGATTACCTGGGAGTGGGGCTCTTACCTGGGTGACAAGGGGCTTGAAGAGGGCATTCGGGCGAAGGTGTCTTCCTACATGCGCAATCATCCGAACTC
>Ga0169931_10001780_pt1 | contig 35508 bp, 26 predicted proteins | sample Kivu_15m_20L_FD_129675 | JGI IMG/M metagenome (GOLD analysis project Ga0169931, IMG submission 129675) | Freshwater microbial communities from Lake Kivu, Western Province, Rwanda to study Microbial Dark Matter (Phase II) - Kivu_15m_20L... | ecosystem: Environmental > Aquatic > Freshwater > Lake...
CACTGGGAGCGGCACCAGCAGGGTGAATGACGCAAGGCGGGGACGCAGACGACCCTCCATGTTGATGAAGGCCCCTCCGGCGAACACGCGATGACCGAGCATTGCGATCGCATGCACCGTGGAACTGGAGCTAACCGGCCTGGTGGGCCTGCAGGTATTCGATGCACGCGGTGCCCTGGCGCACAACGAGGTCTTCACCGCCTCCGGCAGCCGCACCCAACGCACGCTGGACCTCTCCACGATCGCCAAGGGCAGCTACACGCTGCTGGTGGAGCATGATGGGCAGCGGGTGAGCCAGACGGTGGTGGTGGAGTAGGGCAAGACACACGATCGCATAGAAAGAGGGTTGCTACCAGCAGCCCTCTTCCTTTTACTGATGATCCGTTCGTTGAGCAGCACAAGAACCGGGTGGGCCTTCGCTCCATGTCGGCAACGCCAACCATGCATGGTTCAGCTTGAAAGCGCCCTTCCATCGCAGCGATCCGCTCACGCCAGCCTCTCGCTCAGCAGCCGCATCTCCATCATGGGCGCCATCTTCTCGTAGAGCATGCGGTAGGTGGCCTCGGTGATGGGCATGTCGATCTTCAGCTTCTCGTTGATGGCGTGCACGCATTTCACGGCGTAGTAGCCCTCGGCCACCATGTTCATCTCCAGCTGCGCGGCGCGCACGCTGTAGCCCTTGCCCACCATGTTGCCGAACTCGCGGTTGCGGCTGAAGGTGCTGTAGGCCGTCACAAGCAGGTCGCCGAGGTAGGCTGGCTCGTTGATGTCGCGCGCGATGGGGTGCGCCGCAGCCACGAAACGCTCGATCTCCTGGATGGCACGGCTCACCAGCACCGCGCGGAAGTTGTCGCCGTAGCCAAGGCCCACGCTGATGCCCGCGCATACCGCGATCACGTTCTTGAGGATGGCGGAGTACTCGGTGCCGTAGATGTCGTCACTGAGCGTGGTCTTCATGAAGCGGCCGTTGAGCGCTTCGCCCATGTCCCTGGCCTTAGCTGGATCCTGGCAGGCGATGGTGAGGTAGCTGAGACGTTCCATCGCCACCTCCTCGGCGTGGCATGGCCCGCAGATCACCCCGAAGTCATGCTCGGCCACGCCCCAGTGCTCGAAGAGGTACTCGCCCACGATCTGGTTGGTCTCCGGCACGATGCCCTTCACAGCGCTGAAAAGCGTCTTGCCCTTCAGCTCGCCCGGATCCAGTTGGTCCATGGTGGCCTTGAGGAAGGCGCTGGGCACGGCGATCACGAGCACCTCGGCGTCGCGCACCACGGCATGGATGTCGTCGCTCATGGCCAGGCGCTGCACATCGAACTGCGCGGCGCTGATGTAGTCGGGGTTGTGGCCGTACTTGCCGATGTGCGCGATGGTCTCCGCGCGGCGCACCCACCAGCCGACTTGGTCGGCGTTGCTGCTCAGCAATTTCACCAATGCGGTGCCCCAGCTGCCGGCGCCGATGACTGCGATTCTCTTTGCCATGGATGAACGGCGAGTTTACGAGCAGCAAGCGGCAAGTCAATAGTCGCGGCCGACTTGCCGCTTGCCGACTAACGACTCGCCGCTTCAGAAAACGACCTGCGCCTCCACCTCCTTCCCGCCGCGCAGCACCTTCACGGTGGCGGTGTCGCCCTTGTTGAATTGCGCCAGCGCTTTCATGTACGCCATCATGTCGGTCACCTCGATCGCGCCCAGCTTCACCACCACGTCGCCCACTTTCAACCCGGCGTTCGCGGCGGGCTTGCCGTCGGTGATGCCGTCGATGCGCATGCCCTTGCCGTCGTAGAGGTAATCGGGCACAACGCCCAGGGTGACCTTGAAGCGCGGAGTGTCCTCGGTGTTCACCTCCTCCGTCTTCGCGAAGACCAGCTTGCCATCGTCGTTCAGCGTGGCGATGAGCGCCTCAATGAAGCGCGTGACGCGCAGCATGCCTTCGTAGTTCACCTTCTCCTCATCGTCGGAAGGCTTGTGGTAATCGGCATGCGTGCCGGTGAAGAAGTGGATGGCGGGCACGCCTTGCAGGTAGAAGCTGGTGTGGTCGCTGGGGCCGATGCCGCTCGTGGTGGTCTTCACCTTCAAGTCTCCCACCAGGTTTCGGTTCACCTCGTCCCACGTTGGCGAGGTGCCCACGCCGTTGATGCCGATGCTGCCCGCGCTGTCCAGCCGGCCCACCATGTCAAGGTTGATCATGTAGTTGAGCTCTGCGATCGGAACGGTGGGGTTCTTCGTCCAGTAGTTCGATCCGTAAAGGCCCTTCTCCTCGCCGCTGAAGGCGATGAAGAGGTAGTCGTTGGCGCGCGTGTGGTCGTATTCGGCGAGGTCGCGCGCGAGCTGCAGCATTGTGGCGATGCCGCTCGCGTTGTCATCGGCGCCGTTGTGGATCGCCCTCTCTCCACGATGCAACGAGCCTTCATCGCCCCAGCCCAGGTGGTCCAGGTGCGCACCTATCACCACCACGTTGGCCGCGCCGTTGTCGATCATGCCCACCACGTTGTACGCGGTCCGTTCCTCGCGCACGATCTCCACGCTGAGCACGCAGGGGTTGTTGTCGAGCACAAGATCTTCATAGAGGTCGCCTTTGAGGAAGATCACGGGTATGCCGATGGGCTTCACCTTGGCGCTGAGCTTTCCGTCAGGTGCAGGAGCCGTGGGGTCGTCATTGTAGAAGAGCACGGCAGCTGCGCCTTGGTCGGCCACGCGTTGCGCGCGTGCCGTCAGATCGTGATGCGCCAGGTACTTGCTGTGCGGATGGATGCCGTCGGGCGAGCTCACACTGAGTGCCACTATGCGGTCCTTGAGCTTCAGCGTGTCCGCGTAGTCCGCGTAGTGCAGTTCGGGCGCCACGATGCCATAGCCGAGCTTGATCACCTTGCCGCGAGCCAGACCGCTCGCAGAGAAACCCAGCGGCATCCATTGCTCGTCGAGCTTCGGCTTCTTACGGCCCAGCTGCAGGGCGCAATTGGCGCCGCGCTGCGGCTCGGCCTGAAAGGCGAAAGGCTGCAGGTACGTGGCGTTCGTACCGTAGGGCATCAGGCCCACGTTGCCGTATTTGGCTGCGATGTAATCCACGGCGAGCTTCTCGCCCGGGGTGCCTGACTCTCGTCCTTCGAGCAGGTCGCTGGCGAGGTAGCGCACATCGTTGCGCATCTGGTGCAGCGCATCGGCATCGGAGAGCAATTGCGCGGTGCCGATCACGGGGAGCAGCAGCAGCGCGGGGAGCAGGGCGTTCCTCATCGGCGCCGAAGTTACCGTCGCATACCTTCGGATGCCTTCGGCGCGTTCCTTGCCCGAAAGCGCGTCACCATGAAGAGCCTCTTCGTCGCCCTTGCAGGCATCGCCTCCTTCCTCTACCTGCTCAATCCCACGCTCGGCGTGTTCGAGCTGCTGCCCGACAACATCCCCCTCTTGGGCAATGTGGACGATGCCACGGCCACCATGGTGCTCCTTGGCGCGCTGCGTTTCTTCGGCTGGGACCTCACGCGGCTCTTCGTGCGCCAGAGGGCACTCGATTTCGGCGCCCAGCCTCGTTAGCCGGCGAGCCCCGCCTGCTTCAGGAAGAAGGCGTACACGAGCGCGACCTCCTTGAGGCGCTCGAACCGGCCCGAGGCGCCGCCATGCCCCGCTTCCATGTTGGTGTGCAATAGGACGGGCTCGCTGGCCTGCTGGTGCTCACGCAAGCGCTGCACCCACTTGGCCGGCTCCCAGTACTGCACCTGGCTGTCGTGGAAACCGGTAGTGACGAGCATGGCCGGGTATCGCGCATCGACGATGTTGTCGTAGGGCGAGTACGAGAGCAGGCGATCGTACGCATCCTTCTCCTTGGGGTCGCCCCACTCATCGAACTCGCCGGTGGTGAGCGGGATGCTCTCGTCGAGCATGGTGGTCACCACGTCGACGAAGGGCACCTCGGCGCAAACGGCCTTCCAGCGGTCAGGACGCATGTTCACCACCGCGCCCATGAGCAATCCGCCCGCGCTTCCGCCGTGGCAGAACACGCGCTTGGGGTCGGCGTACTTCTTCGCCACCAAGTGATCGGCGCAGTCGATGAAGTCGGTGAAGGTGTTCACCTTGTGCTCCATCTTGCCGTTCTCGTACCACTCGCGCCCCATCTCTTCGCCGCCGCGGATGTGCGCGATGGCGAAGACGAAGCCGCGATCGAGCAAACTCAGGCGCGCGCTGCTGAAGGTGGGGTCGATGCTGTAGCCATAGCTGCCGTAGCCGTAGAGCAGCAGCGGCGATGTGCCGTTGATGGGCGTTCCCTTGCGGTACACGATGCTCACCGGTACTTGTGCGCCGTCGCGTGCTGGCACCCAGATGCGCTCGCTGGCGTAATCCTCCGCCTTGAACGTGCCGATTACCTCCTGCTGCTTCAACAGGGTGTTCTGCTGCGTGAGCAAGTCGTGCTGATAGATGCTGCTGGGCGTGGTGAGCGAGGTGTAGCCATAGCGGAACAGGTGCGTGTCCCATTCCGGATTGGTGCCGCCATAGGCCACGTATGCCGGATCGTTGAAGGTGATCTCGTGCTCGGTGTTGGTGCTGAGCCGGCGCACGCGCAGATGCGTGAGCCCCTCGCGCCGCTCGGTGATCACCAAGTGGTCGCGGAACGAATCCACATCTTCCAGCAGCACGTCAGCACGGTGCGCGATCACCTCCTTCCATTTCGACTTATCGCCCGTCTCTCGCTCGCCGCATTCCATCAGGCGGAAGTTGAGCGCCTTCCAATTGGTGACGATGAGCCACTTGCCGGGAGCGCCGTTGGTGCCGGGCACATGCTGCACGCTGTGCTCATGCTCTTCTTCGCGCTTCAGGAACGTGCGGAACTCGCCTAATGGCTCATCCACGGGCAAGTAGCGGTGCTCATCGCTGAGCGTGCTCCCCGATGTGATCATCACGAAGCGATTGCTGCGGCTGCGGAACACATCGCAGCTGAAAGCGGGATCCCTCTCCTCGAACACGAGGGCATCCGTTGCCGGATCGGCGCCCAGCACGTGGCGGTAGATGCGGTAACTGCGCAGCGTGCTGTCCTTGCGGCTGTAGAACACGGTGCGGTCATCGGCGAAGGCGCAACCGCCGGCCGTGGCCTCGATCACATCGGGAAGGTCGTTCCCGCTGGCCAGGTCGCGGAAGCGGATGTCGTAGATCCTGCGGCCCACGCGGTCGGTGCTGTAAGCGGCCAATCCATTGCCAGGGCTGATCTCGAAGTCGCCGAGGTCGAAGTACGTGGCTCCTTCGGCGAGCCGGTTCTCATCGAGGATCACGCTCCATGCGGCATCGTTCTCCGCGGGCCACGTATCGCCCTTCGACGTGGCGCGCAGGTGAACTGCGTATTCCTTGCCCGTGTCGTAGCGCTGCTGGTACCAGTAGCCGTTCTCGCGGTAGGGCACGCTCAGGTCCTGCTCCTTGATGCGCGCCTTCATCTCCTTGAAGAGGTCCTCGCGCAACTGCTCCACCGGGGCCAGCACCTTGTCCGTGTAGTCGTTCTCGGCGTTGAGGTGGTCGATCACGGCGCGCGTCAGCGAGTCCGGCTCCGCGGCATTGCGCTGCTCCTCGCTCAGGCGCATCCAGTGGTACTCATCGTTGCGCGTGTGGCCATGCGCGGTGATGAGGTAGGGGCGCTTCTCGGCCACAGGGGCCGTGAGCTGGTCGGTGGCGATCATCGGTGAAGGGGCGTTGGTGCAGGCGTGCGCGGCAAGGACAAGGGCCAGGGCGATCGGAACGTGGGCGCGCATGCGGTGTGGGATTGGCGCCGAATGTACCGGCTAGGCCAGCACGGCGTGGAGCACTTCGGGCGATCGCATCCCTCCCATGCCGTCCACGTGCAGGCGGTAATACAGGAGCAGATGGTCCAGCAGCTCACGGCGTTGGGCGGAGGTGAGCGTTACGGCTCCTCCTTTCAGCAGTTCGGCGAGGGCGGTGCTCAATGGCGGCGCCAGCAGGTGACCGTGCCGCGCCGCAGTGCTCACGAAGCGGCCCTCCTCGAGATCGAAGTGGTCCTCTCCGTGCTGCGGTGGCTCCGGACCGAAACCCAAAGGGACGGCCAGGCGGAGCAGGATGCGGTGCGGGATGAAGCGCAGGTCAGCATCGGAATCAATGGATTCAACCGCTGCTTCAGCCGCCACATGGAGCTCCTCATCGGCGCTCTCGGCGCGCAGCACGCGCAGCAGCAACTCTTGCGCGAAGAGCGCGATGGCGCCGCGCACCGGCTCGAAGGGAATGCGCAGGAATGGCTTTCGCACGCGGAGCTCACGGGCCGTGCAGAGATTGCGGTCGGCGCGCTCATCGGCCACAATCTCGATGCGGGCCAGCGGTTGCAGCACGGCGGGCGTGGCCCTCGGCCCCAGGCGTACCAGGTACGAGCGTGCGCCCGCGTGGCGCGACCACGCCTTCAGCACCACGCTGCGGTCGCCGTGGGCGATGGCGCGCAGGGCGATGGCCTCCGCGGTGATGAGCATGTGTGCCGTGCGGTCAGCGCGCCACCAGCACCTTGGTGTTGCACTTGAAGCTGCCTTCGGGGTCGCTCGCGAAGATCAGATAGACTCCCGTGGCCACGCGGTTGCCGCTCATGTCCGCCGCGTTCCAGACGGCCTGGCCGCCCAACGAGGTGGTCTTGTGCACCAGGTTGCCGCTGGCATCGGTGATTCGCACCTCACTGTCGCGCGCCAGCCCTGTGATGGCCACCGGGCCGGTGTAGCCTTCGCGCACCGGGTTCGGGAACACCTTGGCGCAGGTGGCCTCGAATTCCGCGTCCACCGCATCGGACCGATAGCTCATGATGCCACGGTCAGTGGCGATGAAGACTTCGCCCGAGAGGCCGTCGATGGCGATGGCGTTGATGGTGTTGCTGAACAGCGGGCTGTTCTCGGCGGTGAAGTGGTGGATCTGTTCACGGCCATCGGCACTGATCAGGAACACGCCGCCCGTCTGGGTGCCGATCCATTTGCGGTTGGCGCCGTCCACTGCGATGGCGCTGATGAACTCCGTCTCGAGCAGGATCTGCACGTTGCCGTCCTGCTCAATGAGGATCTGCTGCGCATCGGAGGGCGAGGCGCTGAAGAGATCGCTGGGCGTGTAGAACACGGCCACGCCCTTGTTGGTGCCCACCCAGATCTGGCCGTCGAGGTCTTCGGCGATGGAGAGCACGTCGATGGAGGGCAGGCCGCCCGATCCTTCCGAAGAGCCCAGTAGTTTGTATTGGTCATCGCCCGTCTCGGCCAGCGTGCCATTGTCGTTGAAGACGAGCAGGCCCGTGGCGCGCGGGCGGATCAGCCACTTGTAACCGTTGCTGGCGGCGATGATCTCGCCCAGCAGGCCATTGCCGCCCAAGATGCTTCCGGGGCTGTAGCTGTACCATTCGCCATTGCGCGTGCGCGCGCTGATGGGCGCCGCGGCGTATGCGTTGGAGGCCCAGAGCACGCCTTGCGCGTCGAAGTCGAGCCCCGCCACGTTCACCTTGCCGCCACCGTCGTTGGTGGCCAGGCCCAGGCTGCTGTTGGTCTGGTTGTAAATCATCACCGGCTCACGGTCCACGAACTCAACGATGCCGTCATCCCAGCTGCCCACGTACGCATGCCTGGGGTCCAGGGGATCAACCGCCACCGACACGGGATCATTGAGCGCGCCGCCGAAGTCGTTGCCGCCGGTCTCGAAGAGCGCGCTGTTGGTGCGGTCCGTGGTGCGCCATTGCTCATCGCCGAAGTGGTGAACGCCATCCTTGAGGAAGCTGTTGCCCCAATTGCCAGACACCGAGCCGGTGGCCACGAAGACCTTGCCTCCGCCCGTGCCCAAACGATACGCGTTGGCGTTGCTTGGTCCGTTGGGCTGCACGCGCGTTCCTTGGTTGAAGCCCGTGAGGCGCACGAGCCCTTGGTCGCGATCGGCTATCCAAACAGTGCCGTCGACTGCCTGCAGCATGCGGGCCGGCGTGCAGTATTGCCCTCCGGTACCATAGCTGAACGTGGAGTTCACCGCCTGGAGCTGTGCATCGAACTGAATCATGTCGTAGTCCCGGGCGAAAAGCAGAAGTTGGCCGTTGTTCGACACGCGCGTCTCGAAGTTGTAGGTGCCTCGTCCCGGCCCGAACTGCTCCCAGGTGTTATCCGTGCGCAGCATGAGCAGTGTGTCGTTGTTGCTGTTGGGCTTGTCATAATTCACGAACAACATGCCCTGGAATGCCACTGCTTGGTTGTAAGCGCCGTTCGCCATGGCTGCGCCCATGTCCGTGCGGCGGCGCCAGCTGGTGAATGCCGCCAGGTTGGGGGCGTTGCGCGAAGCGGCGAGGAGGCCCGTAGAGGTGGCCGCGTAAATCGAATCGCCCAGGGTGGCGATCTGGCGCACACGCACCTGCGAGCCGTTGTCGCCGATGAACCAGGTCTCCTTCACCTCGCGCCGGTCCAGGTCAACCACTACGATGCCGAAGCCGCACGAGAGGTACGCGGTGGTACCCTCCACCAAGGCGCGGTAGATGGCCTTGTCGCCCAGGATGGCGCTGCGCTTGATGTCGCCCATGTTGAAGCTGCGGTCGCCCTGCACCAGGTCCAGGTTGCCGTTGCCGTAGTGCACCAGCAGCATGCCCAGCGCGGGGCACCAGGCCAGCCCGCGGATGTCCACGTCGCTGAGCAGATTCACCTTGGAGAGCTTGCGTATCTCGCCCGTCCCGGGGTCGTAGTGAAACACGGCGTTCGCTGTCGCGGCGTAAACGCCGCCATCGCCCTCGGTCACATCCACCATGCGCTGCCAAGGGAGGTGCTCCCGCCAGGCGCCGATAGGCACTTGGGCTTGGGCGGTGAAGGCGCAGAGGGCGACGAGCGTGGCGGCGGTTCGGAGCATCTCCATGGCGTTGCAGGCCCACAACGCAGGCCCGTGGCGATTGGTATGGGGCAAGGTAGGCCCGGAAACAGGAACCCCCGCCATGGCGGGGATTCCCTCTGAGGTCACGAGCGGAGTCGAACCGCTGTAGCAGCTTTTGCAGAGCTGAGCCTAGCCACTCGGCCACGTGACCCTGAAGCGGCGGCGAAGATAGGAGGCCGCCTTCGCCAAGGCTACGGCGAGCCAAGATGAAGACGCCGCCTCCAGGGCCGGACAGCGGATTCAGCGCTCGGCGAAGGTGGCTCGAGCCATTCAGTCCTCGATCGTGTAGCAGGCCGCTTCCGCATCTCCTTCCACGGGCGGACGCTCTTTCACCACGCGTATGCGCCATTGGCCTCGCTCCGGCCATTCTCGCTTCATCGCAACGAGGATCCGCGCGGCCACATGCTCGATGGGGTTGCTGCGCACGGCCATCTGCTCATGCACGATCGCGGTCACCTTGCCGTAATCGATGGTGTCGCGCAGTTCATCACTCCGTTCCGCTTCGCCGAAATCACCGGTCACGGATACTTCCACGCGGTAGTGCCCGCCGATGCGCGCCTCTTCCGGCAGGCAGCCGTGGTGCGCGAATACGCGGACGGGGCCCACTTCGATCAGGCCCATGAGCGACAGAGCTCAAGGCCCGCGCGCAGGCGGGCCATCACCTCCTCGCGCCCGATCAGCGCGCTCACGTCGAACATGCCAGGTCCTTGCATGCGGCCCGCGACGAAAAGGCGATAGAGCGGCATCACCTGGCCCCCCTTCAGGCCGGCCGTTCGAAGCACGTCGTTGAAGAGCTGGTCGTAATCGGCGGGGGACGCGGGGCTGCGCTCGCTGAGCGAGTCGATGTAGGCTTGGATCGCCGGCGCCGCCTCGGGCTTCCAGCGCTTCTTCAATTCCTCGATGACCGGCTCGATGCCTTGCAACGGAGAGCCGCTGGTGAAGAGGTAGGCTCCATCGAGCATATCGTCCACGAAGGTGGCGCGCTCCTTCAGCAGCGCAGCAGCGGCCACCGCGCGCTCAAGCGACGCATTGATTCCTTGTTGCTTGAGCAGCTCCTGGAGCCGCGCGCCCAGTTCCGCATCGGGCCGCATGCGCAGGTACTGCTGGTTGAACCACTTGGTCTTGTCGGGATCGAAGCGCGCGCCACCCTTGTGCACGCGGCCGAGGTCGAAGTGACGGATCATCTCTTCGATGCTCATCAGCTCCACGTCGCCGCCGGGATTCCAGCCCAGCAGGGCCAACATGTTGATGAAGGCCTCAGGGTAATAGCCGCGCTCGCGGTAGCCGCTGCTCTTCTCGCCGCTGGTCGGGTCAATCCAATCAAGCGGGAACACCGGGAAGCCGAGACGGTCGCCATCGCGCTTGCTCAGCTTGCCGTTGCCATCGGGCTTCAGAATCAGCGGCAGGTGCGCAAAGGCGGGGCGCTCCCAACCAAAGGCCTCATAGATGAGCACGTGCAGGGGCGCGCTGGGCAACCACTCCTCACCGCGAATCACGTGCGTGATGCGCATCAGATGGTCATCGACGATGTTGGCCAGGTGGTAGGTCGGCATGCCATCGCTCTTGAACAGCACCTTGTCGTCGATGTTGCTGCTGTGCACCACCACCACGCCGCGGATCAGGTCCTCGAAGCGCACTTCTTGATGACGCGGCACTTTCAGGCGCACCACATGCTCATCGCCGCGCGCCAACCGCTCCTGCACTTCATCGGCGCTCAGGGTTAACGAGTTCTTCATGTGCTCGCGCGTCACGGCGTTGTAGGCCGGCGCAGCCACACCGGCGGCCTTCAGCCGTTCGCGCATGGCCTCGAGCTCTTCGGCGGTGTCGAAAGCGTAGTAGGCCTTGTCCGCCGCGATCAGTTCATCGGCGTACTGCTTGTACAGCGGCTTGCGCTCGCTCTGGCGATATGGGCCGTGCGGTCCGCCTGCCCACGGGCTCTCCACAGGCACCAGGCCGCACCACTCGAGGCTGCGGCGTATGTAGTCCTCCGCTCCGGGCACATAGCGCGCCTGGTCGGTATCCTCAATGCGCAGCAGGAATGCTCCGCCGTGGTGCTTGGCGAAGAGGTAGTTGTACAGTGCAGTGCGCACGCCCCCCATGTGCAAGGGGCCGGTGGGGCTGGGCGCGAAACGGACGCGGACGGACATGCTCGTTGCGGAACGGGCGGCGAAAGTAGCCGCGCCCGCCGCTACGGGCGGATCACCACGCGCTGCTCGTGTCTCTCCTGGCCCCGGCTCACACGCAGGATGTAGCTGCCGGGCGCGACATCGGCCTCCACCCAGGAGGCGGCGCCCTTCACGCCTGTGATCCGCTGCTGATGCGCGACCCGCCCGCTCACATCGAGCAGCTCCATGAGCGCCTGGCCATCCGAATTGGGCACAATGAAGAAGCCGCCCGCGCTGGGGTTCGGATACACGCCGAAGCCCGCGCCGCTCGCGTCGGGCATTCCATCGCAGAGATCAACGAGGAATTCCGTACCAATTGGATCCAGGTCGCCGCAAACGCCTTCCGTGTCGAAGTAGTCGAGCACGTCGAACCCGGTAGTCACGCCCGGGGTGATGGTGAGCATGAAGGTGCTCGGGTCGATGACCAGGCTGTGTATGCGGTACTCGCCAATGGCGGTCACCGTGAACGCAGGTGCGAGGTCAGCATCGATGATCACGAGTCCGGGGCCTGAAGTGAGCACGTAGCTCTGGACGTAGCCGTCGGGCACCACGGCATCTCCGTTCGGGGCCGCAATGAGCGTGGCCTCTCCGCCCGTCAGGCAGATCACCGAGCCTGGGTCATTCGTGGTTCCCGCGTCGGCGTCACAGGTCACGGTGCAGTCCTCCACGATGATCTCCAGACTGAGGCTGTCCGTTGCGGCGGCCACGGCGGCGCCTTCCTGCGCGCTCACTACGTAGGTCACGGTGTGCGTTCCGATGCCCGCGCTGGCGGGGTCGAAGGCGGAGCCGCTCACGCCCGGGCCGCTGAAGGTGCCTCCGCCAGTGCCGGTCGCCAGCAATTGATAGGGGGCATCGGTGGTGCACATCGGCGTGGCGGGCACAACGAATGAGGGGTCGGGGCGCACGGTGAGCTGCACCGCGAAGCTCACGGGATTGTCGTTCTGCGGAATGGGACCGAAGCCTCCGCAAGCGAGCGAGAAGGGCCAGGCGTTCACGTTCGCCACCATGTTCACGGTGACATCGAAGACGCCAGCCTCGGTGGGCGTGCCGGAGAGGGTGCCGCATCCGTTCGCGGGCGGTGTGTACGTGGGCTGGTTCGGCGTGCCGGCGAGGCCGACAGGCATCTGATCGAAGGTGATGCTGCTCACCAGTGTGATGCGAATGGAAACACCGACCAAGTCCGGGTCGAAGAGCGTTGCCTCCGTGCACGCATTGGTGATGTGGAACGAGATGGCGTCGGAGTAGGGCACGCCCACCACGCCATCAACGAAGGTCTCCGCGCAGAGCCCGCCCCATGCGGGCAACTGGCTCAGGCAATCTACCGGCGTGCATTGGGCACTGGCGCGCGCGGCCAGCAAAGCGGCCACGGCAAAAGCGGAAAGTCTTATCATGGTTTGGCGATGCGGCGATAGGGCCGCAACGATGGCAAGTATAGAAATCGCTGGCTCCTGGGCGCGGCCAGGTCACACTTGCACGCCCTTGAGCAGGAGCCGCTGCCACGCAGTGTGCTTGCGCAGGTATGCCTTGATGGCCGGTGCGGTGGGGATGAGCTTCAGCCGATTCTCCTCCACCCACATCAAGGTCTTCTCCATCACCACATCGCCCACGCCCAGATTCACCACGGGGCGCGGCACGTCCAAGGTGCCCAGGAAGATGCGGTCACCGTCGCGGTCATACTCCATGCGCGCGCGGTACTCGCCTACGCGCAGGACGAATTGCCGCGAATCGGGCTCGTCAATCAGCGGCAGCGCGTTCAGGTCGAAGGTCTCCTCTTTTGCCTTGGTTGCCATGCTCATGGGACCGCGAAAGTAGTAAGCAGTCTCGCGCGAAGTGTTCAGCTTGCCGGTTCTGGCTTTGCTTAGACGGCTACTTTGGCCCAATGAAACGGCTCCTCCCCGCCCTTCTGCTTCTTCCCTTCGGCTCGAATGCGACAGCCCAATGCGGCCCGTGCGCGGTGGGCGACACCTGTACGGTTGACCCCCCCTTCCCGACGGTATGCCCCATAGTGACCCCGGTGGGCACCGTGGGGGTGCCTTACGAGTTGGACGCGACGTTCTGGATCCCCCCCTCCTTCCCCGAGCCCACCACCCAGCTTAACGTGGTCCTGCAACAGGTCATGCTTGTGAGCATGGAGAACGTCCCGCTGGGGCTCACCTACGAGGCCAGCAGCCCCACCCTCACCTATTACCCGCAATCAGACCCCTTCGGCTGCGTGCGCGTCTGCGGCACTCCCATGCAGTCGGGCACTGACACGATTCGCTTAACGGCGGTTGCACAGGGCGCTGTGGGGGGCATCAATATCACGCAGAGCCAGAGCCTCGGCATTCCTGTTCAGGCACTGGCCGCCTCTGCCGACACGGTTCCGGATTTCACCTCCTCGCCCGATTCGGCATGCGCGCCCTTGACGGTCTCGTTCAGCGAAGCGGAAGGCGCGCCGGGCATGACCACTGCATTCAACTGGACTTTCGGCAACGGCAACTCGTTCAGCGGAGCCGCGCCGCCCGATCAGGCGTATGCTGCCGGCGGAACCTATCCCGTCACGCTTCAGCGGGTCTTCTCGGTGCCGATGCTCACGCAGCTCGCCGTATCGGGCGTTGCCAATTCCTGGTGCGGCGATCTGGATGAGCCCAGCCTCCCGATCTTGGGCTGTGTGGGCCAGCCCGACCTGTATTTCACCGTAATGGATTCTCGCCTCGCGCTCTGGCGCTCATCGGTGACAAATAATGCGCAGAGCGCCTCTTGGAACAACCTGTCGATCCCGCTGGGCTTCCCGCCATTCACGCTGCGCATTTACGACAATGACGATTTGAGCGACGACGATTTGCTGGGCACCTTCACCATCACATCCGCAACCGGAAGCGCCTCGTTCAGCCAGGGCGGCACAGCGGGCTCACGGCAGGTTCAGGTTCAAACCGTGCTCACCACCACCTACACAGACACGATCGTGGTGTTCGACACGCCTTCGTTCACGTTGATCCTTGACACGGACGCCGGCACGCTCTGCGCCACCAATCAAACCTTGGCCGCGTATTCCTGGGCCCTGAACGGCAGCGCCGTGAGCGAGACCGGGCCGTGCGTGCCTGCCGCCAACGGTCTTTGGAGCCTAACGGCCAGCACCGCCGAAGGCTGCAACAGCAGTGCCGAGCTGCTGGTTGCCGGTGTGGGGATTGAAGAGCAAGGCGAGGGGCTCGGCTTCTCGGTTGCACCCAATCCGGCGTCGGATCTCTTGTGGTTCGATGTGGGCTCGGCCCCGTGCGATGTTGTGGCGTTCCAACTGCTCGACCCCAGCGGCCGGGTGGTGCTCAACGAGACGGCACGCATCGCCAACGGCGGCGGTAGGCATGCGCTCGACGTGAGCGGGCTGGGCCAGGGCGCCTACTTGGCGCGCGTATCGTGCGGTGCCAGTCATGCGCAGCGCCGGGTGATGCTGGTGCGGCGCTGAGCATTGGTCGACTCCTGAGCGGATTGACCCATGGCCTCCTCGCGCATTTCGGTCATCATGACCTTGTACAACAAGGGCGCATTCGTAGAGGAGGCGATTCAAAGCGTGCTGGCGAACAGCCACACTGATTTCGAGCTGCTGGTGTTGGACGATGGGAGCACCGACGATGGTCCTGGCATAGTCCGTCGCATGGTCGACGCACGGATCCGACTATTGCCCGGCGCCCAGAATGAAGGACGTGCGCACGCGGCCAATCGCGGATTCGACGCGGCAACCGGTGAGTACATCGCCATCCTCGATGCCGATGATCTCATGCGGAGCGATCGCCTGTCGAAGCAGGCGGGGTTCCTCGACGCGCATCCGAACGTTGGCGTCTGCGGCTCTGCCGCGCAAGTGATCGGCGAACGTGACCGCATCGCCAGCTGGCCAGCCACGGACGAAGAGGCGCGCGGGCTGCTGCTCTTCGAGGACCCGCTGCTCTATGGCTCATGCATGCTGCGAAGACGCCTGCTCTTGGATCATGGCTTGCGCTGCCCGGAGGATTGGCATGGCCCGGGAATGGACTATCTCTTCCTCTTACGGCTCAGCGCAGTGACGCGCGTGGCCAATCTGCCCGAGCCGCTCACCAGCTATCGGATCGGGCCCAACAACTTCCGGCATGGCCGTGATCGCGAAGCCGACACGGAGCGCATCGTGTCTGCCGCGCTCGATCGCTTCGGTATCTCGCATTCCGTCGAGGACCTGCGCGCGCACCTGGTGCTTTTACGGCGCGCTTCGCCGCCAAAGAGCGCCGACGAAGCACGCGCCGTGAATGCGTGGCTCTCGAGGCTGCGGCTCTTCAACGCGAGCGCTCACGCCTTCACTCCCGATGTCTTTGAGCAAAGGCTACGCGCCGAGGAGGAGCACTTGTTCTGCGTGCTGGCTGATCGCGATCGACGCCTGGCGCGCTTGCATGCGCGGCTTTCGGGCGGATGGTCATGGCGGCGCTTGCGCTATTTGCTGAGCGCCGCCTTCAAGCGTGTCAGGCATTCCTCTACATTGCCTACCCAATAACCCACCCATGCCCGTCACTACGCTGTTTCGCTTCGCCATCTCGGTTGTCTGTTCGGCCGCTCTGCTCGTGGCCAATGCGCAATGCCCCGGCTGCAACCCCGACCTCAACTGCACGGTGAGCCCGGCCTTCCCTACGCTCTGTCCGGGAGCGGCGCCCGACGCCACCGTAGGGGTCTATTATGAGGAAGACTTCACCTTCTGGATGCCCGCCAACTTCACCGACCCAGGCTCCGGGTTCGAGGTGACGTTGCTTCAGCTAACCGTCACCGGCGTGAGCGGCATGCCCTTCGGCCTGGCCTTCACGACCGACTCGCCTTCTGGCGTGTATTACCCGCAGGACAATGAGTTCGGCTGCGCACGCATCTGCGGTACGCCCTTCGGCGCGGGCGAGTTCGTGATCACGATCACCGTCAACGCCACGGTCACCGCGAGCGGCATCACCCTCGATGTGCCCAATTCGTTCCCAGTGACGCTCACGGTGCTCCCCGGCAGCGGCGGCAATGCGAGCTTCTCCTACGCGCCCACTTCAGGCTGCGGGTCGGTCACGGCCGATTTCCAGGCGTTGATTGATGGAAGCCCCTCCCCCACGAGCTACGCTTGGGACTTCGGCAACGGATCCACCAGCACGCTCGCGCAGCCGCCCGCGCAGACGTTCACGCCGGCAGGCTCTTATCAGATCACCCTGGAGACCACGATCAGCGAGCACATGCTTCAATCTGTCACACTCACCGGCGTGAACGGGAATTGGTGCGGCGATGTCGAAGAGCCCAATCTGCCCTTCGTTGGCTGCACAGGATCGCCGGATCCGTACTTCGTGCTCACCAATGCCGTTGGCGGAACGTACACGTCGAGCGCCTTCACCGATGTGAACACCGGCAATTGGACCGCCTTGGGGCTCTTGCTCGACAACCCGCCGTACTCGATCTCCTTCTATGACGAGGACGTGGTGAGCGGTGATGACATCCTGGGCACGTACAACATCACGCTCACGGGCGCCGGCACCTACTTCGTCAATGTGGCCGGCGGCACCACAGGCAGCCTCGGGATCACCGTGGAACCACAGCAGGTGTACAATGACACGGCGTGGGTGGTGGTGAACCCGTTGCCCGAAGTGGTGCTAGTGCAGAACGGGACCACATCGGAGCTCTGCGCCGAGGATGCCACACTCGCTTCGTACGTCTGGCTGCTCGATGGCCAGCCAGTGCCCGATGAGAGCGGCCCGTGCCTGTTGCCCAGCGGCCCAGGTCTCTGGCAAGTGATCGGCACCAACGGATTCGGCTGCTCCGATACGAGCAACACCATCGTCGTCTGCCCGGTGTTCAACATCGCGCAAAGCGGCAACGTGGTCTTCGTGCCCAGCGGCTACACGAGCTATGCGTGGAGCCTGGATGGCGCGCCCATTGGCGACAACTCGCCATTCGTCTTCTTGCAGGGCGATGGGCTCTATTCTGTTTCCGTGGATGCGGGGAATGGCTGCATCATCACCCTCACCTTCCTGTGGGACACCACGGGCCTTACGGATGCCGATCCAGTGGATGCGCGCATGGAAGTGTTCCCGGTACCAAGCGATGGCTTGCTGAACGTGGTGGCCGAGGGCTTGTCCTCCTCACAAGCATCCGTGGAGGTGCTCGACCTTGCCGGCAAGACCGCGCACGCTCAACGCGCGGATGTGGTTCAGGGCCGATTGCGGGAAGCGCTCGTTCTGGGTATTGCCCCGGGAGCTTACACCGTGCGCGTGTCAGACGGCCGTTCGTTCATGACCCGTCGTGTGGTGATTCGTTGATCCGCCCACGTCCGGGGCCGCCCTGTCACCGCACTAGCTTTGCTCCGCAACACGGCTCTCGTGGCCGCGTTATGCGCGCAGGATGATCCAGAGCGACTACAATCATCTGATCGGCAAGCTCGACAGCTTTATCCGCCGCTATTACAAGGACCGCCTGCTGCGCGGCGCTTTGTATTCCATCGGACTGCTCATCAGCGTATTCCTCCTGGCCACGCTGCTCGAGCACGTAGGCCGATTCGGCAGCGGGGCGCGCACTGCCCTTTTCTGGATGTCCTCGGTGGCCATGCTGGCCGTCCTCATGCGCTACATCGCCGTGCCCCTGTTCCGGCTCTTCCGTCTCGGCGCGGTGATCCCGCATTCCGAGGCTGCTCGCATCATCGGCGAGCACTTCCCCGATGTGCGCGACAAGCTCTTGAACACGCTGCAGCTGCATGAGATGGGGATTGCGCGGCCGGGATCGCGCGAGTTGATCGAGGCCGCCATTGCGCAGCGAAGCCGCGAGCTCAGCCCCGTCCCTTTTGCACGGGCAGTTGACCTGCGGCGCAACACGCGCTACTTGCGGTTCGCACTGCCGCCGCTCGGCGTGCTGCTCGTGCTGCTCTTCGCCGCTCCCAGCATGATCACCGGCCCGGCGCAACGGCTGCTTCACCACGGGACCGAATTCCGGCCCGAAGCGCCCTTCGCGTTCCTCGTGCTGAATGATTCGCTCATCGTTGCCGAGGAGCACGACTTCGATCTCTCTCTCCAGATCAAGGGCCCGGCCGTGCCAATGCAGGTCGACCTGGTTGTTGATGGTGCGCGCATCCCGATGACCCGCTCGGGTCCCGACCGTTTCGCGCACCGCTTCCGCAATGTGGCGCGCTCCACGGATTTTCATTTCCTGGCGGAGGGCTTCGAGAGCGATGCCTTTGTGCTGGCCATGGTGCCTGACCCGCTCGTTCTGGGCATCGTTGCGGAGCTGGATTACCCCGGCTACCTGAACATGCCGCAGGCCATGGAGCAAGGTGCGGGCGATCTCACGGTGCCAGCAGGTACCCGCATCACGTGGGCCGTGCGAGCACGAAGCGCCGACCGGATGGCCATGGCCTTCGACGACACCCTGCTTGCCGCCACCGCGCTGTCAACAGGGGGCGCTGGCGCAGACTTCAGGTTGACCCGTCGCATGCTCTCGAGCCACGCCTTCTCATTGACCCCTCAGCTCAAGGGCCGCAGCGGTTCCGGGACGCTCAAGCATCGCGTCGAGGTTGTCCCCGACCTGCATCCATCGATCACGTTGCGCAGCCTGCGCGATTCGCTCTCCGCGAAGCGCGTGTACTTCAACGGCGAGGTGTCGGACGATCATGGCCTCAGGCGGCTTGTGTTCCATTATCGGTTCACGGCTGGCGGCGATAGCATCGACCCCGGGCTTCGCCAGGGCGCGGTCGAGGTACCGATTGATGCGCGCGTCGTTCGTCAATCCTATTTCCACCTGTGGGACCTCTTCGAGCTGCGCATCGCCTCCGGCGACCGCATCGAGCACTGGTTCGAGGTCTGGGACAACGACGGCGTGAACGGCAGCAAGAGCACACGCACTCCGGTGGAGGTCTTCGCCGCGCCATCGCAGAAGGAGATTGCCGATCGAGCGGAGGCGCGCAGCGAGGCCACGAAGGAGAACCTGAGGGAGAGCATCCAAGAGGCCCAGTCGCTGCAGCGCGAACTGGACAAGCTGCGACGCGACCTCCTCGAGAAGAATCAAGCAGATTGGCAGGACAAGCAGCGTCTCCAACAAGTGCTGGAGAGGCAGAAGCAGCTCGAGGAGCGCATTGAGCGTTCAACCCAGCAGCTGCGTGAATCGCAGCAGGAACGCCGTGACTTCTCCCCTGCCGATGAGCGCCTGCTGGAGAAACAGCAACGAGTGCAGGAGCTCTTCGAGAACGTGCTGAGCGAGGAAATGAAGGAGCTGTACCGGAAGGTGGAGGAGCTGATGCAGAACATCGACAAGGAGCAGCTCCAGGAGCAATTGCGCGAGATGAAGCTCGACCAAGTGGACGTGGAGAAGGAGCTCGACCGCGCCTTGGAGATGTTCAAGCGCATGGAGGTGGAGCAGAAGGCCGAGGACATCGCCAAGGAGCTGCGCGACCTCGCGGAGCGCCAGGAGAAACTCGCGGAAGAGGGCGCCGAAGGAAAGAAGGACAGCGAGCAGCTCGCACAGGAGCAGGAAAGGCTCAACAAGGAATTCGAGGGGCTCCGCAAGGACATGGACGAACTGAACCAGAAGAACCAGGAGCTCGAGACGCCCATGGACATCCCGGACACGGAGGGCGCGGAGGAGCAGATCGGGGAACAGCAGAAGCAGAGCAGCGAACAGCTTGGCCGCAACCAGAGCAAGAAGGCCGCAGGAAACCAGAAGGCCGCCGCCGAAGGCATGGAGCAGCTCGCCCACCAGATGGAGAGCGCCATGAACGATGGCGCGCAAGAGCAGCAGGAGGAGGATATGGAGGCGCTGCGCCAGCTGTTGGAGAACATCCTGCACCTGAGCTTCGACCAAGAGGCGCTGCTGGGTGCCCTCAGCACCACTGCCACTCGCGATCCGCGATGGGTTGCACACGGTCGAGAGCAGCGCAAGCTCCGCGATGATGCGCGCGTGATCGAGGATTCGCTGCTGGCGCTCAGCAAGCGCGTGCCTCAGATCCAGAGCGTGGTGAACCGCGAGATGAACGCGGTAAACGACAATATGGACGAAGCGCGCCGGCTCATCGGCGAAGCGCGGGCCAATGAGCGATTCAAGCCCATGGCCGCCGACAAGCAGCAGCACGCCATGACCTCGCTGAACAACCTGGCCCTCCTCCTCGATGAGGCCCTGCAGCAGATGATGCAGCAGATGAACGCACAGAGCAAGCCGGGCAGCGGCAGCTGCAACAAGCCCGGCAAGAAGCCTGGCGAAAAGCCCGGAAGCGCGGCGTCCCTGGCCAAGGCGAAATCGCAACAGCAGGCCTTGCAGAAACAGCTGGAGGGGATGAGAAAAGCGCTGGAACAGGGCAAGAAGCCGGGCGATCGTAAGGGAGAAGGCAGCATGGGCATGCCGGGTATGAGCCAGCAATTGGCGCAATTGGCAGCACAGCAGGCGGCCGTGCGCAAGGAGATGCAGCGGCTCGCGCAGGAGCTCAACAAGGACGGAAGCGGCGCCGGCAACGAGATCAATAAGCTGGCGCAGCAGATGGAACAGCAAGAGCGCGACATCGTGAATCGGGACATCTCGCCCGAAACGCTGCGTCGCCAGCAGGACATCCTGGTGCGCCTTCTCGAGCATGAGAAGGCTGAGCGAGAGCGAGAGCTCGACAATAAACGCGAAGGCCGGGGGGGTCGTGATGACGCCCCGCCGGATCCCGCGAGGCTGTTCGAGCATCAGCGCGCGAAGGCTCGAGAGGCCGAATTGCTTCGCACTGTGCCGCCCGGCCTGAAGCCCTACTACCGCGACCGCGTGAATGCGTATTTCGGTACTTTTGGGCACCGCTGAGCCACATGCCCTCCCTTCTTGACCAATCCAGCACCGCAGAACGCATCGTGTTCCCCGCAAGGGCCGAGAACATCGCCATCGCGGAACGCCTGATCGATGAGGTGTGCTCGCGCTTCGGCGTGCACGAGAACAACTATGGCAACATCCTGGTCGCGCTCACAGAGGCCGTGAACAACGCCATCCAGCATGGCAATGGCCTGGATCCAGCCAAGAATGTCACCCTTGGATATGCACTGAAGGACGACCGCATCCTCTTCGAGGTCAAGGACCAGGGGCCGGGATTCGATTTTGAGAATCTGCCAGACCCCACGGACCCGCAGAACATAGAGAAGCCACATGGCCGCGGCGTATTCCTCATGCGCGCGCTGGCCGATGAGGTGGCCTTCAGCGACAATGGGGCCACTGTTTCGATGGCCTTCGCGCTCCAACCCGCGGCGGAGCCGGCATGATACGAATCGCATTCACCGCGATCGGCGCTCACCATTCATTCCGAGACAAGCCCCGGCTGATGAAGTTGATTCGTCGGCTTGGCCGTGATCATGGCGCGCTCGAGGGCTCTTTGGATTTCGTGCTTATGACCGATCACGCCCTTCGCTCAATCAATGAGCGCTTCCTGAAGAAGACCTACTTCACCGATGTGATCACGTTCGCCGGCGACTCAGCGGCAGGGCTCAACGGCGAGGTCCTCATCAGCTACCATCGCACGAAAGAGAACGCTCGCGCCTTCGCGGTGAGCCATCAAGAGGAATTGCGCCGAGTCGTGCTGCACGGGGTGCTGCACCTCTTGGGCTACAACGACTCTACTCCTGAAGAGAAGCGGCGAATGACTCGGGCGGAGGATTACTACCTCGCGCGCTTCTAGTGAAGACCTTACGGCCTGAGCTCGAGGCCGGCGCCTACTTCTTCTGGCGCTCTTCCACGATGGCCATGGCTCGAACGCGAACCTGTTCGGCCTTCGCCTTCGCGTCGGTCCACTGGTCGTCGCCAACAGTGTTCACCGTGGTCAGAACGCTCTCCAATTGACCTAGGGTCGTCTGCATGCGCTCGCGCATGGCTGCCTGCGCTGGGGTGGCCTTCGTGGCGTCCGCGCCGATTTCGCGGCCCAGGCGGGCAAGGTCCTGGCTCAGGACGCCGTAGGCTTCCTTGAGCGATGCGCTGATTGTGCGAACCTCTTCCTGCTTGGTGCTCGACTGCGGAGTTTGAGCAAGTGCAGAAAGCGATGCGAAAATGGCGAACATGGTGGCGGCAATGGTCTTCATGGCGGGGTTTGCTAGTGTCTGGTACTGCTTCGGGGTGACAATGTAGGCGGATTCCTTCCGCTTCCTGAGGATTGGGACGATGGGCGCATGGTCTTGGTTGCCCCGTCGCACCCCGTCCAGGAGGTGTCTAGTTTCGCGCCTCACAATCTGTTGAGTCCTCGCAATGGCAGCAAAGTATGATATCGTCGTTGTTGGTGGTGGTCATGCTGGTTGCGAAGCTGCAGCGGCGGCAGCTAATCTCGGATCGAATGTGCTGTTGGTTACGATGAATCTATCCGCGCTTGGGCAAATGAGTTGCAATCCGGCAATGGGCGGAGTGGCTAAGGGTCAGATTATCAGGGAAATAGATGCAATCGGCGGATATAGCGGCCTGGTCAGTGACTGGAGCGCGGTTCAGTTCAGAATGCTGAATCGAAGCAAGGGACCGGCCATGTGGAGTCCGCGCACCCAGAACGACCGCTCGTTGTTTTCGAAGGAATGGCGTCGGGTTCTCGAGTCCTTGCCCAATCTGCATTTCTTACAGGACACTGTCACCCGCATTGGTGTTGATGAGCAGGGTCGGGTCAGCGGCGTCATGACAGGTCAGGCTGGGTTCGTTCAGGCGAACTCGGTCATCCTCACAAGCGGCACATTCATGAACGGCGTCATGCACGTTGGCATGCAGCGGAGCATGGGCGGGCGGGCGGGTGAGCCGGCAAGCTCAGGAATCACAGAGCAGCTCGTGGACCTCGGTCTAGTCGCGGGCAGAATGAAGACCGGAACGCCGCCCAGGGTGGATGGCAGGAGCCTTGATTACGGACTGATGGAAGAGCAGCTTGGGGATTCGAGCCCTGATAAGTTCAGCTTCTCCGATGATTCCCAACCGCTTCGTCGCCAGCTGTCTTGCTGGATGACTTACACCAGCCCCCAAGTACACGAGGTGCTTCGTTCTGGCTTCGATGAGAGCCCGCTATTCAATGGTCGAATTCAAGGTGTGGGCCCACGCTATTGTCCGAGCATAGAAGACAAGGTTGAGCGCTTCTCCGACAAGGAGCGCCATCAAATCTTTGTGGAGCCGGAAGGATGGGACACCGTTGAAACGTACATCAATGGGTTCAGCACCAGCCTACCTGCAGATGTCCAGGTGGCCGCGCTCAGGCTGGTACCTGGCTTTGAGAAGGCTCTCTTCCTTCGCCCGGGCTATGCGGTGGAGTACGATTATTTCCCACCTACCCAACTTTCACACACGCTAGAAACAAAGGCTGTGGGCGGGCTCTTTTTCGCCGGCCAGATCAACGGAACAACCGGTTACGAGGAGGCCGCTTGCCAAGGACTGATGGCGGGCATCAACGCCCATCTGCGCATCCATGGCCAAGAGCCGTTCATCCTCGGGCGAGACGAAGCATACATCGGCGTCCTTATCGACGATCTGGTTACAAAAGGCACCGACGAGCCATACCGGATGTTCACGAGCAGGGCGGAATTCCGAATCCTGCTAAGACAGGACAATGCGGACCTCCGGCTGACGGCCAAATCCTTCGCGCTTGGCCTGGCCGGCATGATTCGAATGGGCCGCGTTGAGAAAAAGGCCGGGGCCGCCGAGGTATTGGAGGAGGCGCTCATGGTTCGCAGCATTGCGCCTGGTGTTGCCAACGAGGTCCTTGTTCCCCGTGGAACGAGCCCGATTAAGGAGCCCTCAAGATTGCGCGACCTTCTGCTTAGGCCACAAGTCCGCGCATCCGACCTGATGACAATGAGCCCCGAGTTCTCGGTTCTGGTTGATTCGTTCGGTGACTTGCGGGAGGAGGTGCTCCGTCTTCTTGAAACCAAGGTCAAGTACAGCGGTTATGTCGATAAAGAGCGGGAGGCTGTTGAGCGGTTCGTGCAGATGGAGCAGTTCGAGCTTTCGTCCGACCTGGACTATCATCGGCTCACTTCCCTATCCACCGAAGCGCGTGAAAAGCTTGATCGCCTCCGTCCAGCCACACTAGGCCAGGCTGCTCGAATCAGCGGCGTCTCTGCGTCTGATCTCGGCGTGCTTGTTCTATACATGAGTCGCTGAACTCCTTTTCTGTTCCATGTGGAACAGTTTCCTTGGCGCCATGTCTCCATCTACGTGTCCCATTTGCGGCTCTGCGGCATTCACGCTCGGTGGGGCTGCCATTGATCAGCTCGTCACGCAACAGAGTTTTGGTCTAGTTGACTGCTCGAAGTGCGGTTTCCGTTTGACCAGCCCACGGCCCGGAGATGATGAGATTGGTATGTACTATTGCTCAGAGGAATACCACTCCCACAATTCGAAACAGCGCTCCACCGTGGGCGCTGTATACCGAGTTCTTCGACGATTCGCCATCAGTGCCAAGTCGAGTCTGATTCGCCGACTCCGCCCACTTGGGCCTGTTCTTGACCTTGGCTGTGGAACAGGTGAGTTGTTGGCAGAACTGAATCAGCATGGCCTTCAGGTCGTCGGTGTCGAGCCCTCCGAGGCAGCTCGCGCATTCGCTGTTAATACCCATGGTCTTCGTGTCTTCCCGGGGCTGGGTTCGGTTCCACGTGAAACGCGATTCGGCCTCATAATGCTCTGGCATGTTCTGGAGCACATACCGGATCCAAGCTTGACCCTATCCCAAATCAACAAACTGCTTGCGGATGGCGGCTCTCTCTTGATTGCGGTACCTAATCGAGGCTCCTTCGATTGTGAATACTATGGACCCAATTGGGCCGCCTGGGATGTTCCTAGACACCTGTTGCACTTCCGAACAGAGGACATGCTTCATCTGCTGTCGAGGCACGGTTTCCACATTGAAAGAATGAAGCGAATGTGGCTAGACGCCTTCTACATAGCGCTGCTGTCGGAGCGCCATCAAAAGCGCTCGAGCCTGCTGGCTTGGCCCATAGCGGCGGCAATCGGCCTTGTCTCCAATCTTGCGGCCCTCCTGAATCTTCGACCCTCATCCAGCACACTCTTCATAGCTACGAAGAGGGGTCCGGGCGATGCTTCGCCTGTTCAATCGCCCGAACTCACAAAATGATAGACACGCGAAACGCGCCAGGTGTATACCTGACCAGGAGCTCTATATGTGCTTGATATTCAGGGTGTTATTCTGAACCCTCTTCGGCTAGGCATTACGGAGGCATGGAGCAGGCTGCCGGTTTACATTCGGCGCCCAAACAAAGAGCGCGTGGAAACCACTCACCAGATTATTGGAGACGCCTATAAAGCACCATTCGGTTTTTCTCCAGCCACCGTGGAGCCAGGGGCTTCTAATGGCGGCGAGTGGCAAATGTGCTCTTGTGAAATCATCGAGAGCCTGAGCCCGGTTGATGGAAAGCTGATCAGTAGCACGCGCGCAGCATCGAGAGCGGAATATGACGCGATCGTTGAGTCTGCTCTTATTGGCGCTCGCGAATGGCGCCAATGGCCAGCGCCCAAGCGCGGGGAAATCATTCGTCTTCTGGGCCAGGCGTTGCGTGAGCGAAAGGCCGAGTTGGGCTCCTTGGTAAGCTACGAGATGGGCAAGAGCCTCCAGGAAGGTCTGGGTGAAGTACAGGAGATGATTGACATCTGCGATTTCGCCGTGGGCCTCAGCAGGCAGCTTCATGGAATCACGATGCATAGCGAACGGCCGGAGCATCGCATGTATGAGCAATGGCACCCGATGGGTGTTGTTGGTGTCATCTCGGCGTTCAATTTCCCGGTTGCCGTGTGGTGCTGGAATGCCGCACTGGCTTGGGTTTGCGGCAATTCTGTTCTTTGGAAGCCCAGTGAAAAAGCACCCTTGTGCGGCATTGCTTGCCAGAGAATCGTTGCAGGTGTGTTCGCCAACAACGGCGTTCCTGATGGGGTGGCGTGCTTGGTGAATGGCGGCCGTGAGGTTGGCGAGTGGATGGGCGCCGACGAGCGTATTCCTGTTGTGAGCGCCACTGGCAGCACGAGGATGGGCAAATCGATAGCGGTCTCTGTCGGACAAAGGCTTGGCCGCTCCATCTTGGAGCTGGGGGGAAATAATGCAATCATCATCACGGAGAAGGCAGACCTCGACATGGCGCTAATGGGCTGCGTCTTCGGGGCCGTTGGAACGGCCGGACAGCGCTGCACGAGCACTCGCAGGCTCATCATTCACGCTTCCATTTACGACGTCTTCAAGCAGCGTATCCAGAAAGCGTACGGCCAGCTTCGGGTGGGAAACCCGCTGGATGAGAGAAACCACGTGGGCCCGCTAATCGATCGAGGTGCGGTTGCGCAGTACGAGCAGGCGTTGCGCCTCGCCGCCGAGCAGGGGGGGCGAACGCTGGTTGAGGGCGGCGTGCTCGAGGGCCCGGGGTATGAAAGCCGGTGCTATGTCAAGCCCGCAATCATTGAGGCGACGCCCGAAATGAGCATTGTGCAGGAGGAGACCTTCGCGCCGATACTCTATCTCTTGCGGTACGAAGGGGGCCTTGCAGATGCTATCGCGATTCAGAACGGCGTGCGCCAGGGACTCAGCAGCGCCATCATGTCCTTGGACCTGCGCGAGGCCGAGCTCTTCCTGGGATCCAATGGCAGCGATTGCGGAATAGCGAACGTCAATATTGGCACCAGCGGCGCTGAGATCGGCGGGGCTTTCGGCGGTGAAAAGGAGACTGGCGGCGGGCGGGAGAGCGGCAGCGACGCCTGGAAAGCGTACATGCGCCGCCAGACCAACACGATCAATTTCGGGAGGAAACTTCCTTTGGCGCAAGGCATCCGCTTCGACCTGAACTGACATCCGGCGTGCCGATTTCCAATTTGAACCCGACCAACCCCTTGATGCGCTCGTGGTTAAGCGCGCTCGTCGCAGCGCTGGTCGTCCTCCTGCTCGCGGTCTCGTGTAGTACGAAGACGGCTCAACCAAGCGAGGGCGTGTGGCGCGCCGAGCTCGACCTGGGCGAGGCCCGCCTTCCGTTCCAATTCGCTGTTTCGTACGACAGCGCGGGCCGCGTAGCAATGGAAATCCGCAATGCCGGGGAGCGCATCGTGGTTACAGATACGCGCCTCACTTCAGACTCCCTCGTCGCGCGCATGCCGGTCTTCGAGACCGAGCTCCGCTGCCGCGTGCTGAATGATTCGACGCTCTCGGGGGAGTGGGCCAATCACCTCAAGGGTCCCGACTACCGAATTCCATTTTCGGCAACTCGCTCCGGCGCGGCCCGGTTCGGCGCCCATGAGGCTGTGGCCGCAGAGCGGATGGGCGGATCTTGGCAAGCTCATTTCAGCAGCGGAACCACGGACGCGTACAACGCCACGGGTGTCTTCGGATCCATTGATGGCGGGCTCGGTGGCACATTCCTCACGGAGACCGGTGATTACCGCTTCCTCGAGGGCGCCGCACGGTCGGATTCGCTGTTCCTTTCCTGTTTTGATGGCTCACACGCCTTTCTCTTCAAGGCGCACTTGCGCGGAGACTCACTGGATGGGCGCTTCTGGAGCGGCACGCACTGGCAGGAACCATGGATCGCCGTCCGCAACCCTGATTACCGCTTGCGCGATCCCGACTCGCTCACGCAAATGCGCCCAGGATATGAGGTGGTCGAATTCCAATTCCGTGATACAGAGGGCATCGAGCGATCGCCATCCGACAACGACGTGAAGGGGAACCCGCTCATCGTCCACGTCATGGGAAGCTGGTGCCCGAATTGCGCCGATGAAACCAGGGTGCTGAAGGAGATGCACGAGAAATATGCTTCACGGGGGTTGCGCATCATGGCCATCGCCTTCGAGAAGCAAGCGGATGAGGCGCGGGCCATGGAGGGCCTTCGCCGATTCAAGCAAGCGTTGGCAATTCCTTATCCGGTCCTGTACGGGGGACCTGCGGCCAAGGACCAAGCCGCCGCGCGCCTTCCATTCCTCAATCGGCTGATCAGCTATCCGACCTGCCTCTTCATTGATCGCGCCGGGCGCGTACGCCGCATCCGAACCGGATTCTACGGCCCAGGAACCGGTAGCTATTACACGGACTACCGGGCCAAGCTCGATTCATTCCTCGGGGCGCTCGTTGAAGAGCAGTAGTCTGCTCAGCGCGCCGGACGGTCTACGCGGATGCGCTCCGGGCGATTGGCCAATAGCCAGGCCGTATGGAACACGAGCCTTGCGCGGCGTTCAAGCAGGTCGAAGCGAATCTTCTCAACGTCGTCGCCAGGCTGGTGATAGTCCTCGTGAACGCCGCTGAAGTAGAAGATGCACGGCACGCCCTTCCTGGCGAAGTTGTAGTGGTCACTGCGGTAGTAGAAGCGGTTCGGATCATCCTCGGCATTGAAGGTGTAGTCCAGCTCAAGGCCCACGTGCGCGGAGTTCGCCTCCTCGTTCACCGCATGCAGCTCGGTGCTGAGCCGGTCGCTCCCGATGATGTACACGTAGTCTTTCTTCCCGATGTGCGCGCTATCGATGCGGCCAATCATGTCGATGTTCAGGTTGGCCACGGTCTGCTCAAGCGGGAACACGGGGTGGTCGCTGTAATGCCGTGAGCCGAGCAAGCCCTTCTCTTCGCCGCTCACCGGCATGATGAGGATGCTGCGCTTCGGCCCGCGCCCTTCTGCCTTGGCCATGACGAAGGCTTGCGCGAGCTCCAGCAGCGCCACTGTTCCGCTGCCGTCATCATCGGCCCCGTTGTAGACCACGCCGTCCTCGACACCGATGTGGTCGTAATGGGCCGTGATTACCAGCAGTTCGTCCGGCATGCCCGTGCCTTCGATGTAGGCCAGCACGTTCTCAGCCTCTACGCGACTCTCGTTCGGCAAAGCCGAAACCGCGATGTCTACATCCATGCTTTGGCCATTGCGCGCCCGACGCAGTCTTCTCGGACCGCGCTTGCCAAGGAGCTGTACCAGTCCTGGTTCCGACAAGAAGAACGTCTGCATGCCTTGTTTCCGGGGCTCGGCCTCGCCGCCGTTGCCAGCCAACCTCATCGAGGTCCCGCCGAAGTGAGCCATTGAGCCTATGCTCTCGAACAGTTCAGGCTCGAGGACGACGAATGCGATTCCGATGCCGGCGGAACGAAGTTTATCCAACCGGCTCCGCAGGTTGGCCATGCTATCAGCTGCTTTCTCCGATGCGTTCCCGCGAACCAAGACAGTTGCGCCCTTGGGGACGCCTAGCACGCTAGCGGCATCGCCATCGACAACAACAACGTTGAAGATAGTCGTGTCGCGCTGCAATTCCTCAGATAGGTAGAAGTAGTCCCTTGGCATTTCGAGAGGCCGGCCTCTCGCTTGAAGTTTCGTGTGTCCACGATGCGTCTCAATCAGACCGTACGGCTGGTAGTAGCCATCACGCACGCTCGGCAATCGATTCTGATCAAGACCAGGAACCCCCATGCGTTCGAACTCCCTTTTCAGGTACGCCGCCGCCATTTTCTGTCCCTCCTTGCCGGTGTCCCGCCCTAGGAAAGAGTCGCTTGCGAACACTTCCAAATGCGTGCGCAGCTCTGCGGCAGTAATGGTGGCCCCGAATCGATGAGCGACGGAGTCGGCTTGTCCAAGAACGCCTAGACTAATGAAGGACAGGGAGAAAGAGGCGAGCCGGCGCATCCTCAGCAAGCTTCGATCTTCTCCACGCGTCCGGCATGGCGTCCGCCCTCGAATGGGGAATTCAGGAATTCCTCTATCGCAGCAATCGCATCCGCCGTGGCTATGAACCTTGCAGGCAGCGCCAGCACGTTCGCGTTGTTGTGCGCACGGGCCAGTCGAGCCACTTCGGGGTTCCAGACCAATGCGCAACGCACGCCTCGGTGCCTGTTGGCCGCGATGCTCACACCATTGCCGCTGCCGCAAATGAGCACGCCAAGTGTGTTGGCGCCCGAGGCGACGCTTCCGGCAACGGCATGCGCCGGGTCCGGATAATCCATGCTCGCGGTGGAGTGGGTCCCCTTGTCCTCTACCACATGGCCCAAGCCCACCAGGTGCTTCTTAACAGCCTCCTTCAGTTCATAACCCGCGTGATCACTACCGAGGGCGATGCGCATGGACATGGTGCGAAGATACCGTGCAGGGTTTCCCACAGACGCGCTGTTCATTTCGCCGTTTCGCGGTTGATACAATACCCCACCATGAAATTTACTAACCGCCCTGCTCGCCACTGGTCCTGCTGCCGGCCGAGCCTGTTCATTTCGGGCTCTTTTTCCCACGTGTTGCTAACCACTTTCGGTCTCCCTGTGAATGCTCATCTTCTCAACAACCGACCATCAAACGCATTCCCGCGCGCCCTGTGCATAGTCATCAATTCCCCTCAGTATCAGCCGCACCAACCGCTTCTCTTTTCAACTGACGGGTTGGTTCGTGGTGGATTACTTTTGATAACCCATCCGGCCAAATCCCAGTGACGCGAATCACGAACAGATCCAACCGACCATACTAATACATCAATCTTCTATAAAGAGAATGATGATAAAGCCATTGATCCTGAATCTATGCCTGCTCTTGATGATGGGAGCGAGAGCTCAGGATAGCTTGGTGCGCTACTACCATGCGAATGGACGGGTGAGCAGCGAGGGGATATTGCGTGATGGGAAGCCGGAAGGATGGTGGCGCAACTTCCATGAGAACGGCTTACTGCGTTCCGAGGGCGGTCGTAAGGCCGCACTGCTCGATAGCGTCTGGAGCTTCTACGATGAGCAAGGCAGGAAGGAGACGGAGATCAGGTACAAGAGCGACAGGAAGGAGGGCATGACCGTCCAGTTCGATACTTCGGGCGCCGTGCTTTCTGAGATTCCTTACGCCAATGATCAGCGAGAGGGAGTTGCTGTGTACTACGATGCGCAGGGAAAGAAGCGAAAAGAGGTGCCTTTCAAGGCCGGCAGGGAGGAAGGCAAGGGGTTCGAGTTCGCAGCGGATGGGCGCGTGACGGCGCTGCTGCACTACGGTGCAGGCATGCTCAGGCGCAGGGAGGATATCAACCAGACCGACAAGCAGGGCTTGCGGCAAGGGCCGTGGAAGGAGTTCCACGCGAACGGGCGCGTTCGGTGGGAGGGTTCCTTCATCGACGACAAGCGCCACGGCATCTTCAAGGAGTATGATGCCCAAGGGAATCTGAAGGAACTGGTGAAGTACGATGGAGGAGTGGTGGATACGGGCGCGGCGGAGAAGCTCACAGTGGAGATCAAACGCACCTTCCACCCCAACGGCAAGGTGGCCTCGCTTGGCGGCTACTCCAAGTCTGGCAAGCGCGAGGGGCTCTTCAAGGAATTCAGCAACGACGGCAGCATCAAGGGAGCTAGGCTCTATCAAGGCGATCAGCTTTTGAGCGAAGGCCTGGTGAATGAGGCGGGCGCCATGGAAGGATCGTGGGTGGAGTACTACAGCACCGGCGAGAAGCGCGCCGAAGGCAGCTACAAGGAGGGGAAGAAGGACGGCGACTGGACTTTCTATCACCGAGGCGGCAAAGTGGAGCAACGCGGCAAGTACCTGAATGGCCTCGCGCACGGGCCGTGGGCCTGGTACTACGAGGGAGGTGCCCTTCACCGGCAGGAACAGTACCGCAAAGGCAAAGAGGACGGCGCGTCAACGGAGTATGATGAACAGGGCACGATTCTCACGCAAGGCGAGTACATCGATGGGAGAAGGGAGGGCAAATGGACCTACGAGGTGGGCGATCATCGCGAGACGGGCTCATACAAGGACGGACTGAAGGATGGCACTTGGAATTATACCTACGGCGATGGCAAGCGCTACTTCATGGGCGCTTTCCAGAACGGCGAGCCGGATGGCAGGCACCGCTGGTACTGGCCGAATGGAAGGATGAAGCAGGAGGGCCGATATTCCGCCGGGCTTGCGCAGGGCGAGCATACTTTTTTCCGTGAGGATGGCATCATCGATATGGTGATCCGCTACCGCGACGGCGCAGAAGTCACAGTCGATGGCGAGCGCCTGCCGCCGCCGTTCCAGCCCGGTGGCGACCAGCCGTGAAATCAACCGAAGGGCAGGCCATGCAGCAGGTGGATTGGAGAGCGGCGCATGCCGAGTTGAGCCAGCGGTACGACGACCTGCTCAATGGGAACCTCGCGGGCATCTTTCGCACTACGCCAGATGGTCGCTTCGTGGAATGCAACGACGCCATGGCGCACGTGCTCGGATACGCGGGCCGCGAGGAACTCATGGCGATCAATGCGGTGGAGCTGTACTTCACACCGGAGGACCGCGCCCGTTACCTCAAGGAACTGAAGGGGCGAGGTCGGCTCTCGAACTACGATATCAGGCTGCGGCACAAGACCGGCCGCGAGGTCTTCGTGATCGAGAATGTGTACATGGTCAATGAGCCGGACGGCACCACCACCGTGCTGGGCATGCTCATGGACATCAGCGCGCTCAAAGAGGCGCAGGAGTCGCAGCGGGCCATCACGGCCAGCTATCGGGACCTGGTGGACCGCATGCAGGATGGCCTTATGATCGTGCAGGATGGCCGCGTTCGATTCGCCAATCCAGCGGCGCTTCTCCTATTCAACGCGCCGCCCGTGGGAAGGAGCGCGGCGGAACTTTTCGAAGCCAGCGTCGGCGAAGAGCCTGTTGATGCGATTCTTCGAGCAGAGGCCGGGACCAAATCAGAAAGCACCGCGCGGACCAGGGGCGGCTTGTCGCACGAACTCGTGCTGTTGTGCTCGCCAACTCAGTACGAGGGAAGGGCGGCGGCCCAGGTGACCCTGCACGATCAAGCCACCCATGAACGGCTGATCAAGGAGCGCGTTCAGCTGCAGATCGCGCAAGAGGTGAACAAGGTGCTTCGCGACGAAATCGAGATGCATCGTCGCACGCAGGATGAGCTCCGCCGTTCGCGACGCTTCGCGCGCAGCCTGATCGACAGCTCTCTTGACATGATTATGGCCGCCGACAAGGAGGGCCGCATCACCGAGTACAATCCAGCGGCGAGCATGCGTTTCGGCTATGAGGCCGAAGAAGTGCTCGGCAGGAACTCGCTGCAGCTCTACGGGGACCCCGCCGAGTACGCGCGCGTGCAAGCAGAACTGGAGCGACATGGCGCGTATGCCGGCGAGGTGCACAACGTGGATAAATACGGCAACACCTTCATCAGCTACCTGGCCGCTTCGCGCCTCTTCGATGAGGAGGGGCACCTGATCGGCGCCATGGGCGTCTCACGCGACATCACGCGCATGAAGCAGGACCAGGAGGCGCTGCAGGCCAGTGAGGAACGGTACCGCGACCTCTTCGAGAACGCCACCGACCTGATCCAGAGCGTGCGGGGTGATGGCCGATTCGAGTATGTGAACAACGCCTGGCGCTCGGCCCTGGGCTATGATGAGAAGGACCTCCGCACACTCAGCGTCTGGGAAGTGGTGCACCCGGAGCACCTTGCGGCGTGCAAGGAGCACTTCGCACGAATAATGAGTGGCGAGCCGGTGGGCCCTCTGCGCACCGCCTTTCGTGCAAAGAATGGCGGTACGGTCATCGTGGAGGGCACCACGAACCTCCGCTCGCGCAATGGTAAGCCCGAGGCCACGCGCAGCATCTTCCGCGACATCACGCACGAGCTAGCGGCTCGGCAGCAGGCGCAGGAGCACGAGGCCCAGATGCGCGCGCTCTTCGAGAGCAGCGAGCACATGTTCTGGTCCATCGACAAGGGGCTGCGGCTCACCTCCTTCAACAAGGGATATGCGGCCATGATCGAGCGGCTCTATGGCGTGGAGCCCCAAGTCAACCTGGATCCGGACCGGCCGCGGGCCCGTTTCGCCAGCGACGAGTACCATGCTTTCTGGGAAGCGAAGTACCGCGCCGCCTTCGATGGGCAGCCGCTCCGCTTCGAGACCGATCGCATCGACACACTGGGCAACCGCGTATGCAACGAGGTCTTCCTAAGCCCGGTCTTCGGCACTGACGGAAGCGTGGAGGAGGTCTTCGGCATAGGCCACGAAATCACCGAGCAGAAGGAGGCCGAGGATACCGTGCGCGAGCAGGCCGCGCGCCTCAAGGCCATCTTCGAGAGTTCGGCCAACATGATGATCTGGACCCTTAACCGGGACTTCCGGCTCACCTCCTTCAACGAGCACTTCCGCAGCAGCATCGAGGAGCTTCATGGAATCGGTTTCGTCGTTGGCGATGGCTTCGCCGATCAGATGGCGCAGCGCGTGAAACCAGGCACGGCCAAGCAGCACCTGGCCCGCTACGCAGCAGCCCTGCGCGGCAAGCCCCAGCAATTCGAGGTGGAACTCGTGGACCTCAACGGCGACCCCGCGTGGGTTGAGAACTTCCTCAACCCAATCATTATGGACGGCGAAGTGGTCGAGGTCTCCTGCCTGGCGTACGGCATTACTGATCGCAAGCAAGCCCAGCGCGCCATAGAGTTCAGCCTCGCAGAGAAGGAGGTTCTCCTGAAAGAGGTGCACCACCGCGTGAAGAACAACCTGCAGGTGATCAGCAGCATCGCGAAGCTTCAGGGAGAGAGGGACGGGTTGGACCCCAGGGTGCGCGAGATGCTGAATGATAGCCGGGACCGCGTGCGCAGCATGGCGCTCATCCACGAGAGCCTGTACCAGACCAAGCAGTTCAGCAGCATCGACCTCGCCGAGTACATCGACGGCCTTGCGCGCAACCTCATGCTCAGCTACAGCACCACGGGCCGCGTGGAGCTCGACCTCGACCTGCAGGCCGTTCGCCTGAGCATCGACCAGGCCATGCCCTGCGGCCTCATCCTCAACGAGATCATCAGCAACGCCCTCAAGCACGCTTTTTCCGATGGGCGGCGCGGCCTGATTCGCGTGGCATTGCGACTGGCCGGCGGGCAGGTGCGGGTGGAGGTGAGCGACAACGGACCCGGCCTTCCGAAGTCGTTCAACGACAAGGATGATGGCGGACTCGGATTGGAATTGATCGAACTGCTCACGTCGCAGCTCGATGGCCGCATGCGGCGCGCCAGCCAAGGCGGGGTGAGCTATTTACTTACTTTTGAACGGGTCAACCCGAAAGCACATGGCGCAGACGAACGTACTGGTCGTTGAGGACGAGAGCATCGTGAGCAAGGACATCCAGCACAGCCTCAAGAAGCTGGGCTATCATGTGGTGGGCGCCGCCAGCACTGGCGAGCAGGCTGTGGAGCTGGCGCGCGAGCACGTGCCCGACATCATCCTCATGGACATCATGCTCAAGGGCGAGATGAGCGGGATCGATGCGGCCGAAGCCATCCGCAAGGAGGCCAACATCCCGGTGATCTTCCTCACGGCTTACGCCGACGAGAGCACACTGGCCAAGGCGAAGGTGACGCAGCCCTATGGCTACATCATCAAGCCGTTCAAGGAGATCGACATCCACACGTCGATCGAGATGGCCCTGTACAAGCACAAGAAGGAGACCGAGGTGCTCAAGGAGCGCGACATGCTCTATGCCCTCGTCGAGAACAAGGACAGCAACAAGGACATCCTCTTCGTGAAGAGCAACAGCCGGCTGGTGAAGCTCAACACCAAGGACATCTACTTCGTGGAGGCGCTGAAGGACTATGTGGTGATCAACCTGCTGAACACGCGCTACAC
>Ga0169931_10001781_pt1 | contig 35505 bp, 22 predicted proteins | sample Kivu_15m_20L_FD_129675 | JGI IMG/M metagenome (GOLD analysis project Ga0169931, IMG submission 129675) | Freshwater microbial communities from Lake Kivu, Western Province, Rwanda to study Microbial Dark Matter (Phase II) - Kivu_15m_20L... | ecosystem: Environmental > Aquatic > Freshwater > Lake...
CGCCCAACCCCCAATCCCCAATCCCCAATCCCCAATCCCCAATCCCCAATCCCCATAAATACTCTAAGAATAAAAAATGAAAAATTATCCCTATATTATTTTATAAATTAATTAAAAAGATTTTATTTGCATTTTGATTTAGAATATAAATTTTAAGAAATTATGCTATCCTAAATATTATATAAATGAATACCTTAGAGGAAAACATGACGATGGACACAAAATTTTTAAAATCTTTAAAACTCATAAACGAAGTAAAAATTTTCAATGAAATACAAAACTACAAAAAACTTATTATCATTGATTTCCGAAAGAGAGAAGATTTTAATATTAATCACATTGAGAACAGCATCAATATTCCTTTTAATGAATATGACTTTCAATTTTTTGAAACTATCGATGACCAAAAAATGTGTTATATCTGTAACAATTTTGTGAGATGTGAGAATTTGAAAAGTATGCTAAAAAGATACAAGCGACATTATATAGTTCTTATTATATCACAAGAAAAAATTAAAAGAAAAACTATCGAAGCAATCGGAACGGGCAAGAAATTAAACAGCGAGGAAGAAAAAGATCAAATAATTAAAAGCTTGTTATTTTACAAGGCACTACAAAAGAATAGAGTTTATGAAATGGGAATGTTTAATTTAGGATTCAAAAAAATAACAAAGTACTTCGATTTCTTAGTCTGTTCAGAATCAAGAAGATCACTTGCGAAGTAATAAAATAATATTTTTATTTTATTTTAGAAATATATCATCTTTCCCTTCTCAACTGATTGAACATAGAATATATGTTGGTGATCAAAAGGATGTAAAATTAGATTGATTAATTTAAAACTTTAGGCTTTTTCGGAAGATGTAATGAAATATTTGAAAATTACCCACATCATCAATGTCACTCAGCATGTTCATAATAAATTTGAAAATGATGGAAGAAAATACCTAAATATATCAATTGATGATACCGAGAAATACTCAATAAAAAAATATTTCAAGATGGCTTATGATTTTATCGAAGAAGCGTTAAACTTTACAGATTCTTACCCATCAGAAGAAGGAATGTCGACATCGGCTTCTAACGAGAATTTGAACAACTGTAATGAGTCAAATATGAATAAAAAAGATTTGGATGGTCTTTATGATGATTTAAATTCAGCGGAATTTAGTTCATTTTCAAAAACCATCGAAGAAACAAATAGCGGGTCTATTCCATTAGATTTAAAAGAACAGTTTGCATTGACCGATGATGTTAATATTAAAAATAAAATTATACAAAAAATGTTTAGAAATGCTTTTAGTAAGAATCTAGAAAACAATTCAAAAATTTTAATTCATTGCTCAATGGGAATGAGCAGATCGCCAACAATAGCTATGATGTATCTAATGAAAAAATTTGAAATTCCCTTCCGTGATACTTTTGATGTAATAAAACTACACAGACAGAAATGTCAACCTATAGACTCATTCCTATGTGAGCTAGAGAATTTTGAAACAAATGGATTTCGCTTTCACGATGATTTATCAAATTAATCTACTATAGAAGAGTTCAAAATTTGTTTTATTTAGAAATAAATATTAATAATTATTTTATTAATCTTTATTTTTATTAATGTAAATAAATTTTTTGTAAATATATTATTTAAACATAAAATGAACTTTTTATTTTTATTATAACTTAAATACTAGAAATATCATTATATAATAAATTCATCTTTTTTAAAGGTTATTTAGATATATAACTATTAACACTGTATAAAAAATTTTAAAATAAAATAGAATAAATATATAAGACCAAATTTCCAATCTAACTACCATAATTAAGTAGGTTAATGTCTCTAATTCATAAATCTCCTTTATAATTAATATTTGAATTTTCTCGTTTTATTATATCTTCGTATTCAATAAAAATTTTCTCTTTTTGACTTTCCTTCACATCCATGGTTTTTATAAAATTGTAGCTATCATTCCATATCTGTATTGGATTATTTATTATTTTTTTCTCAGCGGGATGAATATAGGATTCTTTCAATAATGCAAATAATTTTTCACTCGAATTTCTCGAACTAGTTAGTAATCCTTTTTTCAAGGAATTTTTCAAATTGTTAGAGCTAGAAATAAAATTTTTTGTAGTTTTGTTAATTATTTCTTCAAAAATAGAGTCAGGAGTGAATGAGATTTTTGTTTGTTCTTTAATCAAAATACGTTTAGAAACAAAATACATTACTATAGAGAATAAAATATAAAGAAGAGTTGCCCATATAGCGTATTGTCTTTCTTCAAATAATTTGAGGAAAAGATTTGAAATAATAAACTGGTAAAAAAATATTCCTAACAAAGTAAATTTTAATACAATAAATCCTATGTTTCCATGAGATTCAAATTCAACAGGATATACAAAAAGAAGATTATACTTGTCCACAAAATATTTTAAATAAAAGAAGAGGCAGCCAAAAGGAACAATCAAAGGAACTGTTGTAGAAAAACAGAGGGTAAGAACAAATACAGTTATCGAAAAAGAATAATTAAAACCGTAGTCAAAATACTTTTTGATTAAGGATGCGTAGAATTTTTCATAATCGGTTTGTGCAATTAAAATTCGTAATTTCTTTACAATAAATTGAGGGAGTGCCATCAATTGTATGCTATTTGATAGGAATGTCACTTGGACAATATACCTCATGAAAAAATAGCAGTTATTAATAAAAGCCTTGGAAATGTCATAATCCCACTCAGAGCTATCGAATATTTATTTCATATTTTACTTTTTAAATGCTTCAATAAATTTATTTATAGTGTTAAAAGATAAGGTCCCAAATGTAGGAATAAACATTGTGTTAATAATCATAAAAGCAAAGCTTTTAACTAGAATGGATTTTTCTCGATAAGATCTTTTGTAATGTCTTTCGTAAAGGGAAATGTAATACACTGCTAAAGGCAGAACACCTGAATTCATTAAAACTACGATTAAAGGATAGGAATATTCTTTTATAAACATTTTTAGATCTTTATCTTCCACGTGTTCTGAAATTTCATTAATTAATGGATCTAATTCCTCTTTAATCTATAAAATTCAATTAAATTATTTTAATTACCTTATTTGGAGTAATTATTATTAAACAAACAATGAATAGAATTAATGTGAATACGACCATTTTTATAACTCTCCACTTTTTAGTAAATTTTACGTTTTCCCATATCACATCAGATGGTGCAGGGGCTTGTGAAATATTCCAATTCTATAGGTTTTAATAATTACATTTTTTACTTTAATTTCTAATAGTTGTCCGTTGAAAGTAGTTGAATGTTTATAAATCATATTTTTGTTATTTAAAATTTCTTCAATTATGTAAGGATTTTTAAAACTTATAAATGCGTTCCCAGTATTTTTTTTCATATTCAATTTTCTATAAAATTTCAGCATTTCATTAATTATCTTAATCCAATTTTTGTAATAGATTTCTCCATCTACTTTACTGCCACAAACCCATTCCAAACTTTCTAAAGCTCTTTGTTTTTTTTTCTGATCATTTAAGTTTTTGAATTTGTCATATTTAGTTTCAATTTCGAATTTTCTATCAATAAGGGACATTAGATTGTCATAATTGGGTATAACTTGTATTTCCAAAATTAAATCATTGAAATGTATATCGAAAAAGTTATGAATTATCCTTTTTGCTTCAAGGTAAGAAAGATTTTTATTTAATCCTCTTATGTGTAATGTGTGATGTGAAATGTCTGAGTCCATAGAATCTTCTGTCTCTACCTTTTTCCGAATCAACTCTAATTTCTTTTTATAATTGTAAACATGATAATAAGCCATTAACGTATATAAAAAAGAAAAACACAGAACTAGCCAAAGTTTTCCCTTGTTATCATATGCATTTTTGATAGTTAATTTCTGTAACATTGTAATGTCAAACTCCTTTGTTTCAAAAAATTTGATACTAAAAAGAGGAACGAATACAATAATAGAAAAAAACGACATAATAAAAAAAAAGTAGCCTGTGGAACGGAGAAAATAAAGATACATAAATCCCTCAGCGTTACATAGACTCAAAACTTGTTTATCATTTGTATTATAAACGAATTTCATCCAACCAAAAAAGGAATAATCCTTTGAAAGATTTTTCAGAGTTTTCAATTTTTCTTTTGCTATTTCATAGAAAAATAAATAATTAACATGATACTGTTATTGAATAAAGTATTGTTCATATTATTGAAATCAGAAATCCTCTCATGTCTTTCATTTTCTTCATCATCTTCCAAAAAGTTTGTGTTGTACTTATTCGCTAAATTTAGTAATTGAATATGTACTTATTAATTTATCTTTTCTGTATTTCCTAAAGAAATGGAATATAATGAGGATTATAATCATGAATAGTAGACTAATTGCAAATATCAAGATCAATTTTTCCCCATCAGATAATGCTCTCATTATATATTTGAAATTTATTTTAGTAATTAATTTTCATACAAATAATATAAAATTTAATTTATAATTCATATTTACATAATTTAAGCTTATAGTATAAGATATTATAATTTTAATGTCCAAAATCCAAAAAGTTACACTCAAGAAATGTACATAATAAATTTAACATTTAGCCTTGATGATTTTGTGTAAAATCTTTCTTTTGATGAATTTAATTGCATTTGCTAGAAATGAAGATTGCAAGGAAACATGGGAGGGTAAAAATTCATTTTAAATAAAATTATTTAGTTTTAAGCCTCGAAAGAGAAAATTGGGATTTGATAGGCGATGTTCAGATTCCTGAGAAAGCATCTTCAGAAATCCTTTTCTATCGTGATCTTAACGAAAGAAAAATGACTGGCGATATTGGTGGAGCAGCCTGGTATAAGATTAATAGAAACAATATCGAGGGGATAAAAATTTCCTTCGTTCCTTCTATCACAACAGATTACAATTTTTATGGTAATGTGAAGTATCCCCAAGGTTTTGCATTTGTCTTTATGGCCAATCATTTAACAAATGCCATTGGTGAAAAAAGATCAGGACTTGGATATGATGGGTTGAACAATGCAGTTGCTTTCGAATTTGATTTTTTGCAAAATTCAGACAAAAACGACATAAGAAATCCTCATTTCTCTGCTCATTTTAAATTAGATGGCCCAATATCTTCTGTTTCTCCACCTAGTTGTACAAATTTCTGCAATATCCAATTACCTAACTTCTACGATATTCAAAAATCAAACTATCAAAACGATGTTGTGTTCAGCTTAGAAATCTATGGAGGAAAATTGTCCCTTTATGCTAATAAAGAAAAGCTTATTCAAGGAATCGAATTTCCTCATTTAGACAATTTAATGGAAAAGAACGAAGTTTATTTCGGAATCACTGCATCTATGAATTTATACAAATCCATCTCTTTAAAAAATTTAGTTCTTTCTAGAAGTAATTTAATTTTTTAAATTTAATTTTACTAATTAGTCCGAAGTTCGAACATTCCCGAATTTAAAATAAAAAACTCTAAACAAAGTTACGAAGCTGGACAACCAATAGAATTTTCTTTCAAAATAAATTCTTTGTGTGGTGTTCCCTTAAGATTATTTTACAAAGATTTTATAGAATCATTTGCTCTTGATATTGATTACCAAAGGCAAAAAAATTTTGAAACCTCATTCGAAGATAATAAAAAAGCTGCAATTGTGACGCTCAAAAACCTAATTAAATCTAAATCAGTTAATCTAATTCCAATTTGGAAAGAGAAAGAAAGTACACCCTTCGAAATACAAATTGGTCCTGGAAATAAGACATATTATGACATTTGTGAGCCTAATTATGACAAAAATACTCAACTGTTGAATACTAAAATTACTGACACAAAAGAATATACTTTTTCTATCTGTTCAATGGATCAATTTAGAAACCCTAAAATTTCAAAACATTTAAGCGATGAGGAGCTAGTAAAAATCGAATATCCCTATCTGGTTCCTCCTATATCAGGAATAAAAATCGAGGCTAATGAAAATCAAAATAAATTTAAAATTTCAGTACCTTTGACTGGATATGGAGATTACACAATTTATAATGAAAACTTTTTTGATGAACCTAAAAGATTCTTCAGAATATCAGTTTTAGGTGTGGACCTTGACAAGTCTTATGGAGAAATCAACGATTATATTATAAACAAAATTAGTCAAGTAAATAAACCGATTGTTTTATATATAAAAGTTAAAGATGCGTTCGGTAGTGATATTACAATTGATCAGCTTAATTTACTTAATTGCTCACTAGAACATTCTCAAATTCAACACAAATTTAAATCAGAAACTAGATTATATGATTTTGTTTTCTCAGAAGGTGTTATCCCTGTGGTCGATGGCTATGCGGCTGTCACATTCGATCCTCAACAACCTGGTGAATATACTTTCCTCCCTAGAATTAAATGTGGAAAAGCAACAGAGTCGGTAAACATTAAATGCGATTTTTGCACCTTTTTCATACCTAGTACTGTTCCTGATACAACACGATTTAAAATATTTTCAGACTTTAAAAATAAAGATTTCATTTCCAATGAAGTTAATCCTCTTTATATAAGCTTGGATGAGTCAAAAAATAAACTATTAACTACTCTGAAAATAATTGATACTAGTGGAGTCGAAATTAGACAGCCCAATATAGATGTAAGAAATATTGTGGTTAGAATCACCTTAGATGATAAAATTGTTGTGCCTATTGATTTAAAGTTCACTCCCTCTGGAATTGACTTAAATATTAATTCCCAAGGTGATAGAACAGAATTATTTTCTCCACTAGAGACTTACTATTTAAATTTTGAATTTTCAGATCCAAATTTTAAAGCAAACGAAACATTTAAAATTCCTGTTAAATTCTCTTTCAGAGACCTCTTTTTAAATAATATTAACAAATCGAGCAACGAAATTGTCCCAGAAAATTTCCTTTTAACTTTTATCCCAGGAGTCTTCACAATAAGGGCTGCTCAAAACAGACTATTGTTCAAATTAGTTGCAAGAAATTCGAAAAATGAATTGGTTTTAGGAACTGATTTAGATGCATCTAAATTTTCGGTTACAGCAGTTGACTATGCTGGTAATATTTTCGACCTTAAAACAGTTTCTTACAAATCTGGGTACTTTTTATATATAAGTGGATCACCAACAAAATCAGGAACATATCATCTTCAAGTCAAATACGAAAGTAAAGTTATTCACCACATGGATCTTACTGTTACTCCAAGAAGTGAAATTTATGAGCTTTATTACGATTCTGCCAATCCTTCGATTAAATCTATTGATAAAACAGTAATTACTCTCAAGGATGCTTCAGTGGATGAAAATCCTGTATTTATTATGCAAATGGTAGATAAATTCAAAAATGTTATAAACCACGACTTTATGCAAATTTATAATCAAATCACCTTAAGACATTCAGATGATGTAATTATTCAACCAAGAGTCGACGGAACTCTTGTTGTTTCTTTTTCTGCCAATAACGTCGGAATTAGAACGGCTACCCTCGAGCTAACAAATGGAGTTGAATATCAAATCATTTCCTCAAAAACTTCGTTGAAAATCGATCCTGCTAACAGCATTTCAAAATTTACCATGATAATAGATACAGTTGGTAATCCTATAAAAGTAGCTGTTAATCTTTATGACTCATTTGGATCAAATATTTCTCTAAATATCAACAGCAATCAAGATTCTCTGAAAGATTTTAAGACAAATACTGTTGCTTATATTTTAGGTCCCTCAGGATCTATACATCAATTATCGATAGACTCTTTCCAAGAAGATACTGGGTTTATTTTGATTTCAAAAGAGGGTGAAATTCCTAAACTAGCAGGTGAATATAAATTGAAAGTTTATTACAATCTTGTTAGTTTGAAATGCCAAGTTTGTGTGATGGAATTAAAAGCAGACATTGTTGATTTAACCAAAACTTTAGGTTATATAATAGGTGAAGAAAATCCTAGCCAAGTTCCTTCAGACAATTATAATATCTTGACAAATCAAAATTTCCCTTCATTTTATTTGATTTTCAACGACAAATATGGAAACGAAGTTACATATGATGCCAACAATCAGCTAACTCTACAGAGCGAACAATCTTCTGAATCAACTTCAAATGTCCGATTATGTAAAATCAATCAGGAATTGAAGATTAGAAATTATTATCAACCTTGTTCAGATGATGATGTCAAAACCTACATAGAGTTACCATCAGGAAATTACTTTGTAAAAGTTGATGAAATTTATTTTAAATTCCACATTAATAACAGCACAATTGAATCAAGTGAAAATGAAATTAAAATTTCCCCCAAATATTCTTACATTTTAAACAAGGATAGACAAGTTTCTGGAAATGTTGACATTCCTGCAAGATTAATAATAGATTTTAGATCTGATAATAATTTAAGATATGACAATATTGATGTAAGCAAAATTACTATTACAGCTTCTGATATAGGAATTACTAAAATTTCAACTAATTTCTTATACGGACCTATAAGAGGTTTAATAACCGTATTGATTTCCTCTACTGAGGTTGGAATTGGAAAACTTTCAGTAAGCTACGATGGCCAAGTGATTATATCTAATATTTCCTACACAAACTTACCAGGAGAAGTAAACCAAATCGAATTCCGTGAGACTACCTTTGAATACTCTGACGGAAAATACTTCTTTTTCCAAATTTCAGATAAATCAAGTAACAACTGCAATCCACAAATTAACGAAAATATCTACAAAAACCTTATCGAAGTCAGTAATTCTCAAGGAAAAATTCCGAATGAAATCGAATATAATCCAATTACATGTACTCTTTCAGTAAGGATTGATAAGAAATTCCATGGCGAAATAAAATTCGATTCATTATTTTTAAAATCTTCTGCACGTTTTACCACACTTGGTACTAAAATATGTAAAACTAATTCATTCGCATACTTTGAAGATGATTCAAATACAACCGTGAATTCCAAGTCTGTCTTAACCGTTCAAACATATGATAAAAATTCAAATCCCCTACCTTTTGAACAAATTAAGCAAGAAGCAAACAAATTTAAGATGTTGGTTATTTCAAAAACTAAGGATGATCTATCTTACGTTATGACTGAACAAGCACAATTAGATGAAGAATCAAAGACGATTTATTTCTCTCACACATTTAAAAAATCTGGAGACTTTATGTTTATGCCTTTATATAATGAGCAACCAATTAGTTGTACTTTATGTAGCAGAAAAGTAAAAAATGGAGAAATACAATTAGAAAATACAATTCTTCATATTAAAAAAGGATCCTCCTGGGATCAAAAGACAAGAGATATGTCATACATTCTATTCCAAAATAATCTTCCTTTCTTTAAGATAATTTTCAAAGATGAATATGGTACACAAGTAGACCAATTTTCTAAGGATGATTACTTCTTCCTTTTATCTGTTGATGACGACTCAGCTGAAAGTAACTATTTAGATATTGAAGTATATCAAACAAATAAAAATGGTGTTTTCATTTATTTGAATGAAATAGGAAGAAGCAAATTTGCTGCTATCAATCCAATTAAAAATTTAAAACTTTTTATTGTTAAAAAATCTGACAAAAATTCCTTCATTGAATTCAAGAACTTTGTGGTTTTGAATTCGGATAAAAATACCGTTTCTGATACAAAATGTGAACAGGACTCTGTTCCTTTCTTTTTTGAAACTTATGAATTCTCAGGATTTTTCCAAGCGGGTGACGATTTAATAAAAGAATTTTATATCGAAGGATGTCAGAGTCAAGAAGATTCATTCTATTCTGAATCAGATTTCACTATTGAAAAATTTAATGAAAACATTGGAATAAATAAAAAGATTATTCCTTCTGAGTTTCCAGGAAATTATTTGCTCATTTTAACAAGTAATAAATCTCTTGATACACCAATCGAATTGAAATTGAAATTCAAATCTTCTAAAGAATCTGAAAAACTTGTAGTCAAAGTTTTGCCAAATTCAGAAATCGCAAAATTTGTTTTATCATCAGCTGGTACATTTAATTCTTCATTTAAAAATGCTTATTTGTCTGTTGACCCCTACGATCAATATGATAATCTAATAACGATCGATCAAATATCTTTCCTGTCATCGGACTTTGGTCTAAACATAGAAGACCCAAATAACAATAAAGTATTGTATAAGTACACATTTAACGAATCTCAAAATAAATTTCTAATTGTAGTATCTATTACTTCACAGGGTAATTACACTGTCAGATCGAAATACTCTATTGAATCATTCATTTTAAAAATAGAAAATAGCAACACCTTAAAGAATAGCTTGATCAGTATTTCAAATTTTAATATTAACGAAAAACAATTCGAAGTAAAATTTCATTTAAGAGATGAATTCTATAAATCATATACTAATTCTGAGTTATCATTGATAAATGATATAAACTTTGTTTATTACACTTACAATCCTGTCACAGATGAAGAAGTTGAAGTAGCTGTCTTAGATATCAAATATAAGGAATCTGCGAAGGATTCAAATGTCTTGTTATTGACACTTCCTCAAAACATCCCAATATTTAAATACTCTGTATTAATACCTAAACATGGAACAAATCAGTTAATCTGTGAATCGTGTTTAACAATTAATGAAGATTTAAAATCTTTATATGCTTTGAGAATTGATGATAGTATAATATCTGTTGAAGAAAGTTATACCATCTTTCCTTGGGAGAAAGTTATATTTATGCACATAACGCCAGAAACTTCACCTGCTACATTCAAATCTGGGTACCAAATCAGTACGATATCATATGGAGATTCAAATTCAAAAGTTCAATTTTACGGGTTTGACAGTTTAGAAAAAATTAAACAAAATTCTCAAAATGATCAAGATATCCTTGTTTACGGAAATAAATATGAGTTAAAAATATTTACCGATTCAAATTCGTCTCTTTCAATTGATGATGTTGACCCGATTAAATCAATAATACATGCACCGACTGTTTTGAATTTAAAAGTGGGAAGTCCTGCTTACTTTTATCTTGAGACAAGAGATTCCTCAAATCAATTGACAAATAAATTACCTAAAATAAGTTTTAAAAACGCAGAATTGAAATTCAATTTGATTAAATCAACCTTCGCTGGATTCTATTTGATCGAAGTTTATACAAAATCAAAAACTGATTTAAATACTTTAGAGATCTATTTGAACGATCAATCGACCTCTTCAAATATTTTGTTCGTAACCAAATCAGGATTCCCTGTAAGTCTAAAACTTGATAATGCATGGATAATAGATTCGACTACTGTTTCTTATAGAGTAATAGCACAAGATTCATATCAAAATATCGTTTGTGATGAGAGATTAAATCTTTCTGCTATTTCAAGAAATTTACCTGCTCGTCATTTATTTGCTTTTAACAAAAGTGAAAACAAGTGTTATTTCTATTTCTCTGTATCAGGAATAGCTGAATTAAATTCTCCTTTATTAGATAAATTTGATCCAAAAAGGTTTATCGAAAACACAGCTAGCTACTATTTCCCATCGATAGATTCTTCTCTGTTATTAGATCAAAACAATTCTAGAAAAAATAATCGAATTAATTTTGATTACTTGCTAATTTCTCAAGAAGGCTTTAATTATCCAAATAAACCAATTGAACTACATCTGTCAATTAAGATTTATAGAAGTCTTAGTTATAATTCTAAAACCCTTGTAAAAGAAATCAACAGTGTAAATAAATTAGATTCATTTAATTTGGAAAACCTCAACATAAGTTATGGAGATTATTTAATTTACGGAGCATTCGACGGAATCTTTTTGAGAAACTTTTCACCATTTAGATATTATAAATCGTTTGTTGAAAACCTTACTAATTTACAAATCAAAGTAAAACAAGGAAATGAATGGGATATAATCAATAATTTAGTTGATCCAAAAAGCATAAATTATTCTCAAATTACATTGTCATATCCATTTTCATTTATTCTTAGCTTAGTAAATCAAGATATTCAAATAATCAATATTCCCGAAGGGGCAAAAATTGTAGCCAATCTTGTATCTGACACAGGTGAAGATTCTTTAAAAAGCATATTTGAGTTAGAGGGAATGCCTAATTCTGAAACGACTTTCTTGTTTGAAATTCCAAAAAATCGTATAAGCGATTACATTCACTTGCCAAGAGGAGATTACATTTTCGTATTTACAGTCACACTCATGGACTCAAAAACTATAAGTAAATGGGTGCCTATAGAGATCAAACAAGGATTTCTTCAAAATAATAGTCTAAATGTTCCTTATTCCTTGCCTAATGAAGTATTGTCTTCTAATTTAGACATAGTCAGTTCAAACAATAGTGACACCATCAATGCTAATGTGGGAAATTATACCAAAACCATCCTATGCTTGAAGTCGAATAATAATATCTATAATGAATACTTAGAAACCGACAAATTTGTAATAAACAATTTAGACAAAAACGATTGCTCAGTTGTTTCTTCTACATATTTACGTGGGTGTATTGACTTTTATATTTTCTGCAATAGAGTCTCATCTACGGATGATAGATATAAAATTTCATTCTCTTACAAAAATGTCGAAATCAAAACATCCTTTGATATTTTGATCGATCCTCAATTACCTCCCAAAAAAGTTAAATTAATAGAGCCGTTCAAAAATTTGATTGAACAAAAATCAGAAATAATACTTCATTTCAACTTAGAAGATGACAAAGGAAATAATTTCAAATATGTGACACAAGATAATTTCGAAGTTTTTGTAAATGACAAAATTTTAGAAAAAGAAAAATGGATTGTTTGGTTTAATAAAAATTTGCTTTTAAAAATTTTAAACATAGAATACCCACCTAAAAAACAAAACATACAAATTTATTTCAAAGATATGTACGGGGTTTACACTAGTTTGGCGGAACTAAATTCTGAAATTACAGTCACTCAAGGAAATTTTGATTCAAGAAAAGCAATCATATCGCTTCCTGTCTCATATTTTGCAGGTGATGGTTTAAATTTTGCAATTGTATTAAGAGACAATTTCGATAACTGTTTTGAAGATGATGTCAATCTGCAAGATATAAAAGTTGTTGGAAATTTATTAAATTCAGAGTTTTCAAATTTCAAATTGACACAAAAATTTATAGATTTTCCATTTTGTAAAAGAATAATTTCAGCAAGTGTTGATCAAAGTCCATTCACTAAAGCTGGTTTAAAAAAATTTGAGTTATATAATAATAACAAGTCTCTTTATGAAACTAATTTGGCCATATCACCAAATAAGTTATCACCAGAAAAATCAGAATTAAGTGTAATTGGATCAGGAATAGTCTCGGTCGCTCAAGTAAGAGCTGGTCTAAAATTAGAAATAAATATGAAAGGAACAGATGCCTACTCTAATAAAGTTTCATATTATGACTTAGCACAAAAATTAGACATAGATATTCAAGGATTGAAAAAGAATACGGATTACCTTTTCTATGCCAAACCCAATGAAAAAGATGATAGCATTTCAATGAACTTAATTGTCTATGAAATAGGTAGATATAGTCTTACATATTCTATCGATAATGAGATATTTAAAAATAAAAATGGCTTGACTGATTTGATTGTTACCGCTGGAGAATGCTCTAATGAATATCCAAAATACAAATTACAAAGCGATATATTATACACTGGTGATTATGGTGTTATTGAAATTAATTGTTTAGATGATTTCCAAAATCCCATTTCAGTTAAAGGGGATGAAAATTTCAAAATTGAGATAAGAGGAAACAATCTTGAAGTAGTAGGTGAAGATAAAGTTCCTTATGAATTATTATTCAATTCTGGTGTATATATATCTAAATTCTTCCTTGCTTATAAAGGACAATACCATGGACAAATATATTTAAATGGAAATCTTTATGGGGAAGAATTTACTATCAATGTTCAATCAAGAAAATGCCCTGTTGATACCCCAGTTATGTGCAGCAACAGAAAATGTGTTAAAAATATATTTGATTGCACAGAAGATATAGATTCATATAATTGCCAATCCCAGGATAAACCATTTTTATGCATAGTTAAAGGTGAGAATGCATGTGTTTCCAAACTGTCTGATTGCGATTGCAGTACAGGATTTGTAAAATGTAACGGAATGTGTATTCCAAAAGATATGAACGATATCTGCTCTAAGCCTATAATTACCAATTGCCAAAGAAAATTACCTTTCTTCAAATACACTCAATCCTGCCCAGATGGTTCATGTAGAACAAATTCCAGATGTCCTAATCCTTTAGGATGTCCTATTGGTTACAAACCATGTGGAACCAAATGCATTCCTAGAGGAACAAGATGCTTGATAGAAGCTCCTAAATGTGAATCTTTTCAAGTTTTATGTTGGGATTTAAGTTGTGCAGATTCTTATGAAAGTTGCCCTACTGGAAAAACTTGCAATGATCCTGATGCATTCGTTTGTCCAGATGGAAAGTGTGTTAATGATGTAACACAATGTACTCAGCCTCCACAGTGTAGTAATCCTTTCGATTTCTTATGCCCCGATTTTACTTGTAAAAAATCAGCCAAAGAATGTAATCAAAGATTTTTCTGCAATTTAGGAGAATCATTATGCGAAAATAATAAATGTTCTCATGATTGTTCAAAAATTACAAAATGTTCTTCAGATAAGTATCTCTGTTCTAATGGTCAATGTGTCGAAAATATTCTTTTATGTCCGACGGATTTATCATGTCCTGAAGGAACTATAAAATGTCCAACAGGATCATGTGCTTCTAACATTAATGAATGTTTTTTCACATCATTTCCTTCTTTGGCCACTCTTAAGACATGCCCTCTTACACTTCCAGTTCTTTGTCCTGATCTCTCATGCGCTAAAAACGCATCAGATTGTAAATCTCTTCTATTATGCCCTTCAGACAAGCCTTATAGATGCCCTAACAATGAATGTAGAAGAAACAGAGAAAATTGCCCTTCAATAACTAGATGTCCTGCAGAATTTCCAGTTCTTTGCTCAGATGGATCATGTCAGAAGGCATCATATCACTGCAGTGAAAAGACATCCAAAATATGCGATGGATTCAAATGTTGGAATGGGGATTGTGTTAGTTCGATTAGTTTGTGCCCTAATGATGTCACATGTCCTTCAAATTTAATTAAATGTTGGGATGGTGCTTGTGTAAGCGATATTAAGGAATGTCGAGATCCTAAATATATTGAATGTCCAAGTGAAAGACCCTACAGATGTGCTGATGGATCGTGTAGAATCGACCAACAGTCTTGTTCTACTGTAAGAATATGCCCATCCGAAAAACCTGTAAGATGCTACGATAATTCTTGCAAAGAACATATTAATTTATGTCCCCCTATTCAATCTTGCGGTAAGAATATGAAAAGCTGTCCTGATGGTACTTGCACAAGTGACAAATGTAATACTATAGTAACATGTCCACAAACTTTGCCTTTCTTATGTTACGATAATACATGTGTGGCTGATATCAGGGATTGCCCTACCCAACCTATATGTGATGGAGTATTTTGCCCTGATGGCACATGTGTTAGAAATAGATTGCTTTGTAAATTTTTTGAATCATGTCCTCCTAATAATCCTGTCAAATGTCAACATGGTTCATGTGCTGCTACTGTAGAAGATTGCTATTCTATTCTTAGAGAATGTCCTATAGGCTTCATTAAATGTAAATCTGGTGGTTGCAAAATAAATGAGTCATTGTGTGAAGATTTCAAATGTCCTAAGCATCTTCCTTATTTATGCCCAGAAGGAGTATGTTCATTGAACAAAAACTATTGTGATAGCCAAACCACTGGATGTCCTTATAACAAGCAATTTAAATGTATCGATGGAACTTGTGTAAAAAATGTAAATGAATGTATCAAATACTCAAAAGCAACATGCCCCAAAAATTCTGTTTTATGTCCTGATGGATCTTGTCGTTTAAATTATGGTGAATGTCCTTTGATCAACGGTTGTCCTGGAGATAAGCCTCTTAAGTGTGCAGATGGTATTTGTGTGGATCCGTCTAGATCATCTTGTTCCATTCCAAAATGTCCGTTCAACTTACCAATTATGTGTGCATCTGGAGAATGTGTGGCGACATCAGCTAATTGCCCTATTTCTATCAAGGATCAAGATTACAAGGACTGCAAAGATATGGGTTATGATGATCATTATATGTGCGCTGATGGAAGGTGCGTACCTACTCCTGATCTCTGTAGACCACTCAGTAAGTGTCCTGAAGGATATACCAAATGTTCAGATGGAACCTGCAAATTATTGAGTAATCAGTGTCAAACCTCATCCAACTGTCCATCAAACAGACCTGCAAGATGTCCATTTGGTAAGTGTGTTTCTAAGGAATCCGAATGCTTTTCTACTATTTTCTGCCCAACGAATTTCCCAATATTATGTGAGTATAATAAAGAATGTGTACTAGATGCCTCTCAATGTCCTAAGACACCTATTAAGGCAAATGGATGCCCTCAAAATTCTCCATTTAAATGCCTAGATGGAAGGTGCATGAAATCTGAGTTAGAATGCAGATCTGTAAATGTTGCATGCAATCAAGATTTTCCAATTCTTTGTCCTGATGGAACTTGCAGTGAAAAAAGAGAAACTTGTTTTGGAGTCAGAGATAAATGTCCAGAAAACTATGTGAAATGTCCCGATGAAACATGTGTCGAAGAAAAATATTATAATGTCTCTTGTAAAAATAAAATAGGATGTCCCTTGGTAAAGCCCATAAGATGTTCAGATGGATCATGCGCTGCAAATGAATCAGAATGCAAATCAACTATATCCTGTCCTCTAGATTTACCAGTTTTGTGCGCAGATTTATCCTGTGCTGCAGATGCCAAATTCTGTAATGTCAACTATCCTTGCAGGGATAACTACAAAAGATGTAAAAACGGAATGTGTGTTAGATATGAAAATGAATGTGAAGCATTGATTGATTTATGTCCATTAACATTCCCAGTTAAATGTCCTACTGGAAGATGCGCTAAAACCATTTCAGAATGCTCATTAGAATTTAAATTTGAAAATTGCAAAGAAAAAGGTCAATTCTTCTGTGCAAGAACTTCACAATGCGTCAGTAATGTTGTTGAATGTGTTGGATCTTATAATGCTGCAGGTACCAAGCAGGGATCTACAAGATTACTACAAAAAGTAAAACAAGAAAATAAAATAACACCAGAAAACCAATGTTTCTCAGATGCTCCATATTCTTGTTATGATGGAACATGCAGAAAATCAAGAGAAGAATGTCCAATAATACCTGCATGTGGTATAATGGAATATAGATGTTCTAACGGAAGTTGCCAGAAAGATCCTCTAAAATGTCGAGAACAATCAGTTGTATGTGAACCAGGTTTAAATAAATGTGAAGATGGATTATGCAGAAAAGAATGTCCTCCATATAATGGTTGTGGTTTAGCCGCTCCTTTCCAATGTACAAATGGTCTGTGTGTTAATAATCATCTGGAATGCATTGGATTGTCAATGTGTGAAAATTTTAGTAATCCCTACAGGTGTATTGACGGATCTTGCGTATCTGATCCTTCAAAATGTCCAGATATAAAAAGACTTAATGGAATCCTTAAACAAACAGTATCTGTGTCAAGCTTGAGTAATATTGATATAAATTTCGCTTATGATAGATATTACAGAAATATTGGTAGATTGTATATTCCTGCTAATTCTCTTAGAACATTTAGTATCAATCCTACAAACTATACTACAATTTCATTTGAGGAAATTCCCCATTCTTTACTTTATCAATCTTTTGTCAATTACAACAACACTGATTCGCTTTTATATGATTACTCGAATGGAATTATCGGCTCTGATGGAGTATTAGATTTTGAAAATTCAGTATATTCTACTATTGTAAAAATATCGGGAAATAAGATAAATGAAAATTTCACATATCCAGGACTTATTTATTTAGATAATACCTATTTATCCAAGGGACAATTTAAAACGAGCGATTATTGTCTTGCCAAGTTAGTTGATAATGAGTGGATTTGTGTTGAAAGAAAAACATCTGATGAACAGAAAGAATTTAGAATTTACTCGTTCGGCATATATTCGGTGGTTTTAAATCCTGTCAGGCATTTTAAAGTTCTAGATGAAACTTTAGGAGTAAAAAATTTTTTCTTCGAGAATTTAAAAATTATTGTAATAGTTCTTGGAAGTCTATTTTTCGCTTTTGTGGTTATTTTCTACATCTTCACTAGAGTCATAAGATACAGAACAAAATATATGGAGCACAAGGAGAAACTTGTCAATATGAGAAATCAACTTGAGGAATATAAAGGTATGTCAACCGATGTTCCAGGGCAAACACTAGGCGATACCATAGCAGGAATTGTATTTACAAAAAATTCAGCCTATAGCGTCACTAATAGCAAAGGAACAGTAAATGAAGCGGAAAACGAAGTAGAAGAACTCCATAGAAAATGTAGATTGCTAGAAACTCAAAACAAATCAATAGAAGAAAAAATTGTTGACATCAATGAAGACTATAAAACGCTTAAATCAGAAATAGAAAAAATCAAAAGGATTAAACGTCAAGATTTGTGATCATTTGAAATAGGAAAATGATTTTATTAATTTTTAAAAACTTTTTATTTTTTATTTTAAATTTTAGAAAATTTTGAATTTTAAATTATTATAAATATATATGATAATAATTCTATAATAAGTAAAAGATATATTCTTTTAGATTAGTTTTATCTTATAAAATACTTTTTCATTTGAAGTGCCTCAGCTTCATTAGGTTTTAGCTTCAAAGAATGATTAATATCAGAAATAGCCTCTTTAATTTTTTTAAGTTTTATATAACATTTAGCCCTCAGAACGAAAAACTCAGAGATATTTGAAGAATATGAAATAGCTGTATTCAATGTTTCAATACATTTATCATAAAGTCTCTCATTATACAATTGAATTCCTATTTTATATTTTATCAATCCACATTTATAAAGTGCTAATTTATGATGAGGCTTAATCTTCAAACAGTAGGCGAATTCTTCATAGGCTTCAGAGTAATTTTTAATTTTCATTAGACATTCCCCTTTTTGCATATGTGAATCAAAATCATCGCTTTTAATTCTAATAGCTTGATCAAAAAACCTTATAGAATGTCTGTAATTTTTTCTTATTAGATTTTCCTTACCTACAAATGAATAAGTCATATGTAAATCTTTTTCGTTCAACAAACTTTTGTCGGTTTTTGTTTTATGATAAATTTTTTCAGCAAAATTTAAATCTTTCATGCTCTCTTTAAGATTGTTTAATTTTATAAAAATAGCACTGCGTAGAAGCAGTGCTTCTGGATGGTCTGGATATAATTTAAGAGCTTTATTGCACCATAAATATCCCATTTGGATGTTATTTTTTATAATATATTCATTCGCTTTTTTCAACCATGTCTCAATCTGCATTTTGATTGTTGAAAAATATTCCTTCACTTCCAGGTTGTTTGAATCAATATCGTAGGCTTTCCAAAAATAAGAATTACTTTCTTCTGATTTTCCTTCCCTTAACGAGATTTTTGCTAAAGTTATTAAAGAATCAATGTGATTAGGATTCATTATTAAGACAGTTTTAAATTCGTTGATCGATTTTTCTTTTTGCCCTATTGATAAGTAACTTAAACCCCTTAAAAACTAATTCAAAAAATTATTTTACTTAAGGTAATGTAAGTTATAGTCACATTTATTCTTTTTAATTTCTGGTAAAGCTTTCGAAAAAATTTCATCATTAGAATTCTTTAAAGTTAAATATCCTTTAACAAATTCTAGTCTTTCTGAAATCTGCGAATATTCTGAATGGCCTTCTTGATTCTTTACTATTTGACATTTTTTAAAACAAGCTATGGCTGATGAGATGTCATGTATTTTTAAATAAATCTGTCCAAGAAGAGAAAAATAATAAGAATCTTTTTTATAAACATTATTCAATATATATTACTATCAGGATCAAAAAAAATTAATTTTTCTAGTTTTGCTATTGCCTTATGATATTCTTTCGCATTCAATAGATTAAAATATTCATTTTCTAATTCTATTATCTTCTCTGATTTAGGAGATGGCATAACCTTTAATTCGATTTTAAATGAATTCTTCTCACTTGATAAAGATATAGATCCTTCTGGTGTATATCTATAGGAGTCCGAATGTTCTGGTTCTAATTTTATAGATTCTGATAATCTCGAAAAATTATCAACTACATTAGAATCGGTTTTAGAAGAATCGTATGAATTTTCTAGTTCCTTCATTTATTTTTAATTTAATATTCTTAATCGAAATATATTATTAATCTCTGTTCAATTTTAAATAAATCTCAATATAGATTTGTGATGCATAAAGGATTTTCTTTAAATATTCTATATTAATTGCAAGTTATTTTTATTTAGTATAATTCATAAAATATGAATAATAGAAAATGTTAAATAATATATTTAAAAAATTATTATTCATCTAATTATTATTAAATTATAAATTTTATTATCAAATTCACTAAAAAATGAAATTTAAATAATTTCTAAATTTTAAATTTAAGGCGAGATTAATTAATAGAATAATAAATGAAATTATCTGTAGAAAGAGAAAGCTTTAGAAAATCTTTAGACATTGACGATTTTGTAACAGAATCAAGAATTATCATCCAAGACTATCGATGCCCTCTATGCGAAGGAATATATCTCAATCCCGTAGTTGATTCATGCGGCCACGTCTTTTGCAAAGCCTGCATTACTAAGCACTTGGAAATTTCTAAAACATGTCCTTTAAGTAGTAATATTTTAGATGAATCACATCTAACTGTGCTGGTTATCGTCAATAACATCTTAGAAAAGCAAATGGTCAATTGCAAAAATCGTCACCATCACTGTGATTGGGTTGGCAAGCTAATGGAATTAGAAAGTCACATTAATTTCGAATGTCGTAAGCAGTTAGTAGTATGTCCACATGAAGGATGTTTTTCGGAGGTTTTTAGAGAAGACTTACATGGCCATCAGGAGATCTGCGATTACAGAATTGTCTCGTGCGAAGATTGCCTAATACAAATTCCATTTATCAATATAAGACCTCACCAGGATGTCTGCCCAAAATTCAAAATTCTTTGCCCTCAAGGATGTAATGACCAAATCGAAAGACAAGATACTGAGTACCATATTATGAACAATTGTTCAAATACAATAGTAGAATGTCCCTACACTGAATATGGATGCAAAACCACATGTGCTAAAAAGGACTTAGCTGACTACCTGACAGAAAGTGTGAATCGCCACAACTTCCTTATATTGTGCTGGCTAAAGGACTATCAAAATATGCTTAATATGAAGACATTTAACATTGAAAATTCCTTAAATGCTTTGGACGAAAAGCTTAAAAAATTCGAGCATCAGAATTCCTTAAGCGGAAACTCTTGCAGGGAAAAGGACAAAGAAAACGCCCAAAGAGAATTGAAGGAAGTCAATCTTAATTCAGAAACCGATTCAAAGAAAAAAAACAAAAAAAATATAGAAAATCTAATTACTGTGGCAACTTCAGGTTCTAATCAAATAGGGGAAAAGTACCTCACAAAAAAGAGACAAAGACTAGATGAAGATAATCCAATTATATCCAATCGAAAAGAAAAAATAGAATTTGAAATTTTAGACGAAAAAGAAGGGACAGTCTCATCCGAAAATAGCATAGCCTTTACTACTAACAGTGTATCTGAATTAAATCAAAATTCCAAAAACGAAAATACTTTCGACCAAGTGAATATTTCAAAAGGCATCCAAATCCAGAATTCTAGGGCCATATGTTTAAACAACAATAAAGCTGAACACAGATTTGCCTTTTGTAATATCAACTTAAACCGAAACGTCGAATGGAAAGTCACTATCAACCCATATAGTGCTGGATGGTTGGCACTAGGAATTTGTATCAAAGACCATGTTATAGCCAACAAATACAGATTTGTCTACAACAGCCCCAATTTCAATCATTCTTTCTTTGGAATTTCTACTAACGGTTACCTCTGGAACGCCAATAATAATAGAGAAAACAACAACTACATTTGCAATTTCCCCCATATAACCAAAGGTGAAGTGGTTTATTTCAAATACCTAATAGAAGATAAAGAAATCTCATATAAATTTTCAGAAAATAAATTTAGTGGGAAAATCTCTGATGTTTATCCTCCGAAGAACTCATCGATATGCCCTTGCGTAATCTTTTTAAATTCAGGCGATGAAGTGGTTGTAGAATTTATTTAAAATGACACTTCTTTTCAAACTTATCCACAGGGCAGGGGCTTCTTTTTTAGAATTTAAGAGAACTAAATAATATATTAATATTTCTTTTTATATAAATTATAAAAAAGTTTTTAATTAATAAATATATTATTAATATTTTAAACGATGAAAAAAAATATAATAACATGTTTCAAATTGAAATATTTGAATACACTCCTAAAATAAGCGATATTTACAACCATTTCTATCATAATATAGAGAATAGGAACAGCTCCAATCAAAATAAAGATTCCTTAAATTATGAACTTTCATTAAATAATACTGATCATCATATTGAGGACACCATCGAGAATAAATTTTTAAAAATAAAAACTCTTCACCATCCATTGATTTCTAAATATTTAGAATATATAAGAGACGATAACAACTACATCTTCATAAGCAATTATGAAGGAGATGGATTGGATGAATTAATTGATGTAAAATTAAGTGAAAAGGCTTATTTCAAACAATCAGAAGTCATTAAAATTTTATTTCAGATTGTGTTGGCCATAAATGAATTAGAAAGGAAAGGAGTTAATTTAAAATATCTCGAACCAAAGAGAATTTTAATTAACGATGAAGGTTCAATTAAAATTAGGAGTTATATAACGGATATTTTGTTTAGACCAGAAGAACTGAAATTTAATAAGTAAGAATATTCAATTTATCCATTCGAAATTTACAGCAATTTGAAGTATTTATCACCTGAATTGATATTTTATCCATTTAATGAACAATGTTCTAAATCTGTTATATGGAGTCTAGGAATGATAGCTCTAGAATTATTAATAGATATACATACCTTAAGCTTACATCAAAATCTATTTTACATTTTCGTAAATTTCTATTTTTTATTGTGTTTAGAGCTCGAAAGATTTCATTAAGGACTATGTAGAAATATTAACGAAATATAGAGAATCTTCAATTTTCATAAAGTAAAATTCATTTAACATTTTTTCTAGATCAGAGAATAAATCTGAAATCAGTTTTGATTCAAAACTATTACTAGAATTTTATCTGAATGGTCATTTCATTAAAAAATTAGAGTTAGATGAAAATTTTAAAGACTTTCTGACTATTTGCTTAAATATAGATCCAGATAAAAGAAAGGATTCTTCCTATCTTCTATATCATCCTTTATTTAACAACATTAAAAAATCAGTTTTATCTAAGATCGATAATTCAAATTATTATATGATTCCTATCTCTAAAGAACAGATAAATTCTATGGTAACGAAATTTAATGGTTTCTCGAAATTGATAACTAATGCAAATGGTTGTGACAATTACGAAATATTTAGAAATATTTTGAAAATAAACGTTCCTTCTTTTATTAAAAAAAAAGGATTGATTTCATACAAACCGAAAATTTTATCAATTCCTAACTACTTTTCTTTATATAACCAACCAACAAATGAAGGTAATTTAGAAGATATAGAAGATGAAGGGAAAATTTCCATCAATACCTTAATTTCAAAAAATAAAGAAACGAGAAAATCTATAGAATCTATCTTTGAAAATGAATTCCTTAAAAAAGACTTTAATGAAGGATGTGTCTCATTTATAGGAAGTCATATTATAAATCTTCCTACTGATTACGAGAAAGATTCAACCTTACTAGAAAATTTGATGAGAACAAGTATTGCAGAATTCAAATCAGACGGGCATTCAACTATTTCGGATAAAAGTTCTGACAAGATGAACAGTTCAAACATTAATTTAAATCTCTCTAATTTAGGAAAAACTTCTTCAAATCCGAATGTATCAAAAAATTTAAGTTCTAATCAGATTTTACAGAATCAAAATCAAAACACAATCATGAAAGAAATAAATTATTACATGAAAATTAAAAGCCTAGTTTACAATATTATTTTCCATCAGAAAAATTTCAAAAAAGAAGACCTTATCGCTGAAATCAAACGAGGAAATTACCACATCCCAAATAATTTGAGGCCTCTCGTGTATTTGATTATACTTGAGGTTGATTATTTCAACGACAGGGAAGAATTGGAAACAGGAAGTTTTTACGAAAATAAAAACTTCATTCAAAAGGAGATGTCACAAATTAAAAAGGACATCGCAAGATGTGAAGAATACGATTTTTATTTTAAAACCGACGAAGGAAAATGTGGACTACATTCTATTTTTCAAGGGTTGTTATACAATAAAGATGATTTTTTTTATTCACAAGGGATGGATTCAATAGCGTCAGCTTTGATAAAATTATTCCATCCAGAAATAGAATTCTCTTATCAAATATTTTACAAGATATTTAAGAAATTATTGTTAAATTTTTTTGATGTTAAAAATAACACTTTGAAAAATTTGGAATTTCATCATTTAATCTTACAGAGATTGATTTCATTCATAGATCCTGAAATATATTTACATTTGAATAACATCGCCTTTTTTGAGGATCAATTTGCAACTTCCTGGTTTCTAACCCTCTTCTCAAGAACATTTCATTTCAACGTCCTTTATAAAATTTGGGATGTTTTAATAATTGAGAATGTGAATATAATATATCTGTTTATTTGTTTTATTTTCATAGAGAATAGAAGTTACATTATAAAAATGGATAAAGAAACAATCCTAAGGGATTTGGGAGAAATATCAGATTGTGTTGAAATAGAATCTTACATAAATGGTGTGATAAATTTTTATAAATTTATTCCACATAGTTTGATCCCTATTTCTTTTGAATTTAATGAAGATGTTTTAAAAGAATTGAAACAAAATGAATATTTCAAAAATCGATGGTGGGACTTTGAAAATTTCTACACTGAGTACTATACTGTCCCTATAATAACTTTAGAAGACACAATAAAGATTTTTGATAAAATAACATTTTTGGACATTAGGTTACAACAGGAATATGAAATGCTGAGAATAAAAGATTCTATTCATTTAGGGTTAAACAAGAATAAGTATTTTGACAGCACCGTCTCTAATTTAGAAAAAAATAATGGGATGAAGATTATAGTCATAGTAGGTAATAAAAATTCAAAATATGGGGATTATGTAAATTTCCTATTAAACAAAAATATAAAATTTGTGGTAATTTTACAAGGAGGAATAGATGTTGTATATGTGGATGAATTTTCCTTAATTTTCAAAAAATAGATTTAACGGAACCGAGTAATTAAAATTTAACTCAAATAAGTTAAAATAAAAATTGAAAAGTGTTTATCAAAAATATTTTAATTCTTAAAATTTTAAAAAATTTAATTTAAAAATATTTAATTAATTTATAATGTCTGACCACTCTAAAATTGCATCTGAATCGATGAAACAACTTACAGAAAAAGTCATGAAAGCTGACCTTGCATCCAGAAAAATTAGGAAAATTAATGGCCTTGCCAGGAGATATCCTCCTATGCTGTGGTTTCCAGTACTTGCTTATGTTTTATATGTAAAATAGGAATAATTATATAAAATATAGCATACCATCAATCCTAAGGGAAGACTTAAATCCGTTAATGTTCAAGCAGGTGATCCATTGAACATATGGAGAATTCTCTTTGCAGGACATATTGCACCATTAAGAGAAATTATGCGTCCAGGTAAAAAATTGATTTTATTTAAATTCATATATTCTCTTAGAAATTTACTATCAAGAAAGATTTTTCAAAATGAAACAGCTTTCAACTAGGGTAGAAGAAGAAGTTTCAAAAGATAAAAATGTTACTTTCAAACCATACATCTGGCATTAATAAATTAATAGTTTAAATATAAAATTTTATCTTGAAGAAATGTGATTCATTCTAATGCAAAATTAATTACTATCTATTATAATTTAAATAAATAGGGCGAATGAAATTATACGACCAATAAAAATGATATATATAATAAATATACTGAATATTATCAAAAATCTAAAATAATTTAAATTTTCCAAATGATTCTATTTCATAGCATTTTCTTTGTAACCTAATTCCAATATATGGCTAAAGTGGACTTTCTTCAAATTCTCTAAATTAGGGAATATTTTATCAAAATTCTGAGCGTTATATAAGATTTTTTGTGCAATCGCTAAAATTTCATTTTCAGAATGCTTAGATATTTCAACAAGTTTGTTGAAAAAATATTCGTTCATATATTCTTCTCTGTTAATCTGTCCACATATCTTTAATCCAACAAATAATGAACTTGCTGCGTTTAGAGACGGCTTTATTGAAGTCAAGTGATAATCATGACAATTCATTTTTGTTAAATACAACACAACATTTCTTAATAGCGACATCACTGATAGATTGATTTTTTTTGTGTTTTTCAATTTTTCGTAATACAGACAATCTATTTTGATTTCGATCGTCCCATTTCGACACAAACCTTTTATATAGTCAGAAAGTGTATCATCGACTATCATAAAATTATTCTCTATGAAATAAAATATTTCTTCGAGGAAAAAATTTACAAACTCCCAAGCAGTTGGTTTGAGAAGATTATAATTCAATGTTTTTACTATCTCATCCTCCATGTTTTTAATTTCTTCTGAAGAAAATTTGTTGTGTGATATTTTTTCACAAACTATTTTTAATTTAATTGGATGTATGTCACAAAATTTAGAGGAGATAAACATGCAACAGATTCCTATTAAATGTAAATCTTCTGGTTTTAGTGTCTTATTACAGAGCTTGAAATATCTGTCCATTAGGTTGACTGACAGAAAATATGTACTTTCTTCACATTTATAATTAGTAAGAACCTCAATCATCCAATCGATCATTTTTACTCTCATTCTCTCTGTAATGTCGTGACCTGATAAAAAATTAAGATTGGATTCTTCGGTATTATGGAATTCCTCCAAAATTCCTTTTCCATAATCAAACCTTAAAAATGCTGATAGAAGTAATCTATACTCTTCCTGTGTAAATTTAGCTCGAAATTCTTTGTTCAGTTTCATATTTTCATAATTCAAACTAAACATTCCGATGCTTATTTTATTGACATTTTCTTGGAATAATTTGTAATTAAGATATTCCCCATTATATACCTTGTTATTCAAATGCTTTCTTGAATATACTTCGAGCTTAGAATCTGTTGTTGAGGAAAATTGCATTGAATTTAATGGAATAGTATTCTCAAATAAACGGTCAATGTTAAACAATTCGTTTATGCTTTTGTTACTTAGCTGATCTATAGATTGTTGCTTAGAATCATTATTCATGGTTTTGTCATCTGTGTTCAACTGAGTACCACAGAATATTAAATCGTCTTTCATATAAAGCTCTAAAATTGCCTTATCGTTCATTTCAAGAAGATTTTCATTCGTGTTCTTGATAATCAAATCAAGTGAATCATTCACAGCTGTCTGAATAGCATATTGAGAATTTTCTTTTAAATTATGAATTTGATTATTGATGATAGTTTTGTGATGTAATTCTGAATTAATGGTTTGTTTATTATTATTTATAATCTCTTCCCTGTTCTCTTTAAATATTTGTAAGTCTGTTTTGTTAATATTAGCTTCTATCAAATTAAAATTCATTTTAAAGAAATCAATTTTGTCATCAATTTTAGCATTTGTATTCGTGTAGTCATCAATAACTGTTAGTTTGTTTACTTTATTTTCTTCAAAATTTTCTGTCGAGAACTCATTTTTTATATGATTATCAACCATCTCATCGTCATTAATTGATTTACCCTTCATTTCAGAAGCTATTTCAGATTTCTCAGATTGCTGAAGAATCGACGCCTCACCGGGGGTAGTTTTTAATTGATTCATAATATTTACTTTTTTTGAGGCGCTTCTACTTCTTTCTCTGATATTATTCAAATTTTTATTTTCATCCTTAGAGAACAATTTTAAGCATTGATTAGTATAAAGAATACTGTTTCTATTATCAACAAAATTTTTCTTTTGATATATATTTAAATTGTTTCCTTTTTTTAATTGGTTATTAAGATCTTTAGAGTTTACACTAATATTTTTGAATTTACATTCGAACAAATTGCTTTTGATGCTTCTCAGATTTTTATCATATTCTATTTCTCGCTGCTTAAAAATAGAAATAGATTTTTTATCCTGATTAGTAGAAGTAGATTTAGGCAAGGGTAAGCCTGGCAAACAAGATCTCTTAGTAAAAGATTTTTCTCCATTAACTCTTGAATTCTCAAATATCTTATTAATAGCTGGAATCCTTGAGTAATAATTGTTTGAGATAAAAGGTTTTGTGTTGTTTAAATTCGTCCCATTTACAGACATTTAATAAAATTTGAGTTTGTTTCATTTATTACAAAGTTCACATCTTATCAGGAAAATTTTTCTTGAATTAACGTCTTTTTGCGCTAATATCAAAATTAAAGAAATTAAATATAGTATATAAATTAAATAAAATAAAGTATAATTTATTCATTTAGTTTAATTTTAAAATAATAAAGAAAGAATTTTATTCTAATTCATTATCGATCAAATTGCAGTAATATGATAACACGTAGTCGAAATCGACATAATTGATTTCGATCATACTCTTTCCATGAAATCTTGAAATAATTTAAATATTTTAAATTTACCTTTTAATGAGCATATTCATTTCTTTCTCCTCAACATGTAATCTTAAAAACGACAGAATAGATGCAAATTTAGAGGACGCAATTATTCCTACTTTTGCTTTGTCCTAAATTAATAAGATAATTTGTTTTAAAATTCACTTACTGCATCCTTGAAATAAGCTTTTGGCATAACTCTATATTTTCTCATAAATAATGCCAATTTTATCATAATATTGTGGAGAAGATGAGATTGTTCACCGTCTAGCCTTTTCTCAGGATCTAAGAAATCAGGCATTTTATATTCATTAGGCCTCATAAGAGGATTTTTTTCAAGTCCCTATATTTAATATAATCACCATATAAACTAATCTTACCTTAATAGTGAAAACAGTTTCAACTTCTTCTATCAACGATTTATAGTCAATTCTGTCATCTTCGGGTAATGCATAATGTTGCTCTAGAAGATCATACTCTTCACTTCTTAAACTGAGACTGTATGTAAAATATTAGTTGTTAATATGTATAATTACTTTGCCATATTCAGAGCTGTTCTAAATTTCGCTTTTGAAACAATTCCTTTTCTAAGCGAATCGAAATCATCGAAGAATTGTTGTAAACGTATTCTATTAATTTTTACAAAATGCTTAATTTTATCGAGAATGTCATTGACATGGAAATTGATATTGAGAAAATGAGTTTGGTAAGTGTAAAAATTATTTGAGGAAGATAAGGAGGGCATTATCTCTTCTATTTTTTTTTCGTTTTCCTCGTTTTCTTGGGAGAATATTTTACCAACTCCGATTTCGTTTGAGTCATTGAGAATAACAATGTAGTTTATTTCGTTTGATATGGGATCCCCATATTTTTTCATTAGAATTTCAATATCACTTTCAGCAATAAAAAATTTCATAGAGTGGCAAATTTTTTTAAATTGAGGCTTAAGTACTTTTCCTCTTTTAAGATGATCGTAATTAGTAAAAGCGGGTTTAGGATCTATTCTATTAACTTCGAAAAACCCTTTCATTTCTTTCAAAATTTCTTGAAGAATAGCTTGATCTGGCAAACTTAATTCATTTAGTTTGAAAGAAGATTTTGTGATGCTGAGAAGTTCATTTATATCATTCCTTTTTTCCAATTTTTTTACAACAAATACATTGTCTATATCGTCACAAAAGTTCCTCCATAAAATTTCCTTATCCTTTTCAGGATTTCTATACTTTTCTGTCAACATCTCGGATTCTTTTTGGCTGAGATAAATTTTCATCATGGACAGACACGATAAAAATTGCGTTTCTGTAATTGAACCAGATCTAAGTTTGTCAAAATCTCTCATGAATTCACTGACCCTCATATTTTTCTGTTTTACGATTTTTTGAATTTTCTCAATGACGTCGTCTAATGTGAAAGTCTAATTTGAAATAAAAGAATGAAAAATTTTAAAATGAAAATATACTACCTCTAAGGTTTTGACAATGTCAACGGAAGGGATGAATTTTACTCTGTTCGTTGGACGGTAGCCGTCAGTTTTTTGATTGAAGGTTATCATTTTTTATTATTTAATTATTAAATGTTAATAAGTTATTTGGAAAATTAATTATTAAGAATTAATTGGTAGATGTTATTCAAGATAATACAATTTTATAAATATATATAGATTTATAATAATCAATAAGGATAAAAAGCGGTTTGATAGGAATTTAAATTTATTAAATTCTCTTTTTCTCTGAGGTTATTATTTTGTTTAGTGTTCATGTAATCGAAGTTTGAAAAGTTAGGCAAATTCTTAGAAAGCTTGTAATTGATACTGCTAAAATCTTCATTATATTCATTATAATTTGAATTTCCGTTGGTCTGCAATATTTGATCGTAAATACTATTTATAGGATAATTATTGTTATTAAGATTGAATTTATTATTATATTTGTTAAAATTAAAATTGAAATCGTTTTCAGCCATCGAAGAAAGTTTGGACTTATTATTGGTTGATTGCTGGTTATTATAGAGAAGATTATTAAGAGTGGTATTGTAACTGTTTATTTCAGGAACATAATTATTGTTATTTCTGTAGTTCTTGAAATTGAAATTATTTAAGTAATTTTCTGAGTTTGAATAATAATTAGTTTTATTATTAGTTGGAATGTTGGGGTTTTGTGTTATTTTTGTATTTTGGATGATATTGTTTATTATTGAGTTAGTGCTATTATGATTTTTTATGATGTTGTTATAATTATTGTTTACATTAGTAGACGAATAAGAAGTTCCAGAAATACCAGAATTCACATGATTCATTGTATTAGCAGAATATTTTGACCTTGGATTAGATTTAATTTCGTCGAAAAATGGATGTGATAATATTTTGGCACAATTAGGTCTTGACAATGAGTCCCACTGAAAAATTTCTGTAAGTAAATTTAAGGCATCTGAACTAGCATTTGGAATTATAGATGATAAACTTACACCAATTGATATAGGAAATTTCATACCTAACTTTTGAATCAATTTGTAACCCTCAGGCCAATCATTAAATTTAGGAGATCCTAATATATTCGTAACTTTGGTAAGTTGGTCTATTTCAGAATTCCCCGGAAAAATAGGAGATAATGTATATAGTTCAGCCATGACACATCCTATAGCCCATATATCCATTGGGGAAGAATAATTTATTGATTTCAAAATACATTCAGGTGCCCTGTACCATCTTGTACATACATAATCTGTAAGAGCAATCGAATTATAGTAAGGTGGCATTTCCCTAGCCAGTCCAAAATCAGCTATTTTTATGTAATCATCACCTGTATTAGAATTTTCATTCATTAGTAGTATGTTTTCAGGTTTGATATCTCTATGAAAAAAACCATTTTGATGAATGTATTGTAATCCATTTGTTAACTGATATATAATTTCTTTTATTTTTCTTTCTGCGAGAGTTTCACCTCTTCTCTTTGTTTTCTCCATAAACTGAAATAAATTTAATTCAGCATATTCGAATATCATAAATACTTCCGAATTTGTCTCTCGGGTAATTTCTTTGAGTTTTATAATGTTACAATGAGATTTTAATTTGCTCAAAACTTTTACTTCTTTTAATTCCATGCATTCTTGCCAAGTTTTAATTCTATTTTTTAATTTTTTTATAGCAACTAACTCTCCTGTTTCTAATAAGGTTCCTCTCCAGACAGTTCCGTAGGTACCATCTCCTATTATTTCTAAGGATTTATACTTTTTCATTGTTATATTTAATTTGTAACATATAATTATTAAAAATTATTTAAAAAGTAAATTTTATAAATAAATTCATTAAATTCAAAAATTTAATCCTAATCAAAATTTAATATAGCTAAATTATTGTTTGTGACCATTAAAGACTGAGAGATGATGTTGAACTCCTCTAATGTAAGGGTAATCTTTTTCTACATATACATCAGTGCTGACTTCTGAATCATCTGGTACCGGGTCTTTTTTAATTTTTTCAATATCGTCCAAAAGTTGATATTTAATATTTTTTTCAACATTCTTAATTTCTTCTTCAGTAGCCAATTTGTTTTCAAGAATATAGTTTCTTACCTTAGTTATGCAGTCTCTAGTTTCTCTTGTTTTAGCTACTTCTTCACTGGTACGATAGGTGATTCCTGGGTCAGACATAGAGTGACCTTGGTATCTATATGTATCAATATTCAAAAACATTGGACCGTTTTTGATAACGTATTCCTTGCAGAATTTAACAGCTTCTCTAACTGCGAAAACGTTCATACCATCTATTTCAAGACCAGGGAAGCTTCTAAATTTAGAATGGAGCTCTGTATGATGACTTGCTCTTTCAATAGATGTTCCCATACCGTATTTATTGTTTTCTATAACGTAAACAATAGGCAATTTCCATACTCCTGCCATGTTAGAAGCTTCAAAAAGTTGTCCTTGATTAGAAGAGCCATCTCCATAAAGTGCGAAACATGCATAAGGTTTATTCAAATATTTTAAGGCAAATGCAAGACCTGTTCCAACAGCTGTTTGAGCACCTACTATACCATTACCACCATAGAAGTTGTTCTTCTTGCTATAATAATGCATACTTCCTCCTTTAGCTTTTGTTGATCCAGAGGCTTTACCCATCATCTCTGCTATTATTCTATAAGGAGTATCTCCTCTTGCCATATGATTACAATGCTCTCTGTAAGCTGTAATTATACAATCTTCTTTAGTAAGTCCTTCTTCCATACCGACGGCAACAGACTCCTAAAAATTAAATTTATCTTAAAAATACTCACCTGTCCGATGTAAAGATGGCAAAATCCTCTTATCATCTTAGCTTTGTAAAGATTGTCACTTTCGAACTCCATTCTTCTCATAGTAGTCAATTCAGTAAAGTACTTGAGAAGTTCAGATTTTGTGGTTGTTGTAGTTTTTGGAAGAGCTGAAAGATCCAAATCTACTCCTTGCCAGGGTGGCTATATAATTAATAATATCAATTTACAAGTTCAATAGAAACTGTTGGATCTTCTGATGTTGAAAAATTTCTGAAGGGTGCAGATTTTAAAGAATTTTTAGCAAAGCTTAATAATTTTCCTTTGAAGGATAGACTTTTCATAATATAATATATTTAATGAACAAATTATTTATATTATATACATTAAATATTTATAATTTTTGAGATTCAATCTATTCCGAATCCCATAATTTCATTATTTACAATAAAATTTATCGATTCTTCCAGAAGGTTTTTATTAGGAAAATCAGGAAGATCTATGCGATTGAAACATGTATGAGCTTTTATATAATTCTTAGACATATTATTATATTCAGTCCTTGTTATACAAAATTTAGAAATAGTTCCGCGATTAGATTCTAAAATTCTAAAATGATATTAAGATTATCCTATACCTGAATCCTCCAATTGGAACTCTACTTGATCCTGTGCAGAATTGTATTAACCTCATTAATTCTTCTTGTGATTTACTTTGCAAAACTTCCCAAAAATTTACAATGACCTATTTGGGAGTTTAAGATAAATAATACATTAGAAGTTTCTTTATATCCTTTATAAATTGAATTAATCTTCCAGTCTAAGACATCTATAAAAGGAACTCCGCTAATTAATAATTCTAGTTCATCAGAATTGAAAATTTTGATAATATTTTCTGGTATAATCTATTTTAAAGGATTATATCTAATGATTTTTACTGAAAAGAGCCCAGTCTTAATTTCGTTTGTAAATATTTTTTCTTTGCATTCAATATGCCTTATCCTGCATAATATAAAATTATTTTGATTTATTTACCTTCTTTCTATGTAATTGTCTAAATTCTGATTTGTGACTAAAACATTATTTCCATTCATTATCAATTCATCAGTTAGTATTTCGCCATTTGATTCATATTGAACAACAAAATATAGACCCAATTCATCTACCTTCTCGACTTTTTTCAATTCCTTTAGTGAGTGATATAACTAATATAATGTTTAATAAAAAGCTTCATTTACTGTTTTATCAATGAAGGCTAAGTCTTCAAATTTGACTTCTTCATCTAAAATAATTTTAAAAATCAATTTATTGAAGCAAGAATTTATTGTTAGATTATCTAGTAATGCTTTTGCTAGAACCGTGCCTATAAAATTAAACATGTCAAGATTTTTTATAGAAGGTTGAGCGTTCTTATGAATTTTATAAGAGAAATCAACACTGTCTGATCTTTCAAATAATTCTAAAAATAATTTTTTTTTAATTTATTTTACCTAAGCTCTCTTTTTGCAATTCCTTAAAAATTACTGTATACCATTCTCTTATCAAACCTCCTGCATCATGGGATACCTCTCCCATGAAATTTATTTTAAGTTCCTTGTAAGGATCAATATGGTCAAACTGCTTAATTGACTCCGAAAGTATATCATCTCTATCTAAATAAATAGTGCAAGCTCCTTCTCTCCAGTCAACTTTTAATGACTGAAGATTTTTCTTAAACTGAGTCAATTTCTCCTCAAAAGGAAAATCTTTTAGATAGACAGAATTTAAATCTGATATTGTGTCAATTGAAGATGACGAAAATTTTTTAGTGAATGGAAAATTTGCAGGAATTTGGAATTCACTATTGATGTTACTTCCTTCAATAACCCCCGTTTGATTCGTAAATAACATTTCATGATATTTATCTATGTTTGTAAGATAGGTATTAATTGCATGATTATTAGACGATAAATTTTGAGAGTGCTTTTCTTTTTGGAATCGAGTGATTTTATTATGGTTGGTATTACTAGAATCTTTAGGAATCATACTCCTGCTAATTCCTTTCGTTTTTAGCGAGGTAGTTGACGATTCTTTTTCAACAAACTGAGAATTATTTCTTAATAATTTTTTCCTTTTATTTTCAGCGATTATCTTATTTATTATTTGCTTATCGTTTTTATCAATATGAGGTGAGTTTATTATTTTATTGTTTGATTCATATTTTTTGAAACATGTTAGTTCATGATTATGCAGGTCATTGTAGGAATTATTTTTAGTAAAAAGTTTCTCACAGTGGGAACATGATATATTGTTTAAAATTTTTGATTTAGGACCATGTGAATTATCAGATTTAGAAAATAATTCTCCCATTGTTTATATACTATAAAATTTTTTAATGAGTTAAATTTTAATTTTTAATCAAATCATATTATTCCTTTTTATTAATCATTTTACTGAAATTATAATTTAAAATTATTGGTAGTATTCATAAACCAATGGCC
>Ga0169931_10001782_pt1 | contig 35491 bp, 38 predicted proteins | sample Kivu_15m_20L_FD_129675 | JGI IMG/M metagenome (GOLD analysis project Ga0169931, IMG submission 129675) | Freshwater microbial communities from Lake Kivu, Western Province, Rwanda to study Microbial Dark Matter (Phase II) - Kivu_15m_20L... | ecosystem: Environmental > Aquatic > Freshwater > Lake...
CTGGTAGTTCTGGATCATCAGGATCAACAGGTTATCCGGATCATCCGGATCAACCGGTACGTCAGGTTCTGCTGGTACCTCCGGTAACACTGGTGCTGCTGGATCTTCTGGATCTTCTGGTTCTTCCGGTGCTAATGGAGCAGCAGGTTCTTCGGGAACATCTGGAGCAGGAACAATCTCGGGAGGTAGTACAAATGCAGTTGCTAAATTTTCCAATGCCACAACTTTAACAGCTAGTACAATTACTGATAATGGATCCACAGTATCAACAACCTCTCAATTTGTCCAAGGAAGTGGATCATCAAGATCTACTTTAGGAACCACTATAGCAATTAGTAGATCCACTGCATTTTCAGCAAACGCAGATCTGGGTGATGGTGACAGATTTTTAAGTATTGTAAATGAAAGTTCCGCAGGAAGTGCAATGGCTTCGCTTTCTTTTAGAGTTAATCCTGCTGGTGGATCTGCTAATGCCATGCACGATTACAAATTTGTGAACAATGGATCCAATACTGGTACTGTTTATTGGACATTCCTTAATGGAGCCTCTTGGACAGATAGATTATCTTTAACAAGCGCGGGTGTACTCACTGTCGCATCAACAGTCGTATCCTCTGATGGATTTCAAGGCAGGTACTATAGAATACGTGAAGCATCTGCAAACAGGGGAGGATTATATCCATATAATTTAGTCTTAGGATCTGGTACTGATTATGGTATAGGTATATTTTCGGAAGGTGAAATTTATTTTGCTTCCGGAGGTTCCGCTACCAAAAGATTCACTATGAATAATGCTGGGACAGCAAGTTTCTCTGGAAGTTTGTCTGCTTCTAATTTATCCGGTACAAACACGGGTGATCAAACAAACATTTCGGGTAATGCTGCCACTGCAACAGACTCCACAAATTTGGGAGGATATGGTATAACTCAATTCAGGGCATTCGGTAGACTCAACACTATTTCAATGGGGGGTAACACCTCCACTTTCTATCCTGTTTATTTCAATGGTGACTATTGGGGCAACGGCGTAGGTGAAATAGAAATTATGCGAACCTCTGTTCACCAGGATGGTTCCAGTTTTGGATCTTTAATGTCTAAGATTAGGGGTAGATCTACCGCATGGGGTCACCACTTTGATTTCTGGGAATCTGAGATTTATATTTCGAATGGTACCTATCATCCATTTATAGCAAGAGCAAATGGGCACTCGACGTGTAGCAACTTCTTTATTTGGCTGAAAGGAGGATTAAGTTATTATTGGAGATCAGATTCACCAATGTCTGTGAGTGATTCTTCTGCAACCTCAAAAACTGTCTCCTGTGGATCAACTATCACTTATAACACCCAAGCCACAGTAGACGGGGACTTCACTGCAGGTTATAGATGGTATATGACGGGACTTGCAGCCAGAAGTACTGGATATGATCTTGGAACATCTAGTTATCGTTGGGGAGTTATTTATGGTGTAACTGGTAACTTCTCAGGTGATGTGATTGCTTATGCTTCTTCCGACGAGAGATTAAAAGAGAATATTAAACCAATACAAGAACCTGTTAAAAAGACCAAATCTATTTCAGGTGTGGAGTTTGATTGGAACGAAACCTTACAGTCCATCTATAAAGGTCATGATATCGGGGTAATAGCTCAGGAGATTGAGAAAGTGTTACCTGAACTCGTGACTACCAGAGAAGATGGCTACAAAGCTGTTAAATACGAAAAAATAGTAGCTCTACTCATAGAGGCTATTAAAGAACAGCAATCTTCAATTGAAAAGTTAGAATCCCGTATCGAAAGACTAGAAAATGGATTCTAATTGTCTGTGCAAAATTTAGAAAAAATATTTGTGGTAGGAGGGGGAACTGCTGGATGGCTTACTGCACTTTATGCCCAGAAAATCTTTCCAAAATCCCAGATTCACTTAATTGAAAGTGAGGAGATAGGAATAGTCGGAGCAGGGGAAGGAACCACTGCTAATATTATCACATTTCTCCAGGATCTTGGTATTGATCATTTTGAGCTTATAAAAGAAACTGGTGCCACTCTTAAACTTAATATTAAATTCGATAACTGGAACGGAGATGGGAAATACTACTACCATGCGTTCAGTACATTTCTTGGATTGGATAATCTAAGCCTACAAAAAATGGGTTGGCCAGCAGAAAGAACAGCATCCACTTATTTTAACGATGATGCAAGACTCTATCTCATTTATGCTATTGCTAACGATATTCCACTCGACGACGTTATTCTAAATAATCTTTTAGCTGAAAAAAACAAATCCAATTTTTCTATCAGCGGATCTGGTATAGCTAAACCCATCACTATGAATTCATATCATTTTGATGCAAGCAGATTAGCACAGTATTTAAGAAAAATTGCAGAGCAAAGAGGAGTGATTCGGATCGAGGGAATAGTGGAAACAGTCATTAACAACTCCGAGGGATATTTAACCAAGCTGAGATTAAAAGATGGAAAAACCCATTTGGTGGATTTTGTTTTTGATTGCACCGGTTTTAAAAGACAAATCATCGGAAAATTTTATCAAACTAAATGGAAGAGCTATCAAAAACATCTAAAGGTTAAATCTGTAATACCTTTCTTTCTACAACCAGAAAAGGATCAATTAGTAAATTACACTAATTGCATTGCCATGAAATACGGCTGGATGTTTAGAATTCCTTTACAGCACAGGTATGGATCTGGTTATATTTTTGATTCCGATTATATTAATGCAGATCAGGCTAAAAAAGAGGTAGAAGAATATTTGGGATTCGAAGTGGAGCCGATCAGACAATTAAATTTTGATGTGGGAAGATACGAAAGGGGATGGGTTAAAAATTGTATATCAATTGGTCTGAGTTATGGATTTACCGAGCCCATTGAAGCAACTGCTATCATGATGTTGATTATTCAACTAAGTTTAATTCCCTCACACATTTCTGGTGTGATCCACAGAAGTGAAACAGTCATTAACAAGTATAATGATTTTATTGCTGGAATGAATGATAGAGTCATGGAGTTCTTAGTGTTTCACTATATCACAAAAAGAAAGGATAGTGAATTTTGGAAATCATTACAGGATAGATCTTTCATCCCGGATTCTTTAAAGGAAAAATTGGAGATTTGGAAATATCAACCTCCGAGCTCGATTGATGATCACACGAGCGTTCCATGGGAACCGTTTGCTCCTGATAATTATTTAATGGTCGGACACGGCCTGGGAATATTCGAGGGAAATAAATGGGGCGAATATTTAAAAACTCTCAATATTAATAATCTGGATTATCTTTCTGAAATAAAATCCACCATTTCCCACTATAATAATATGGCGGTGGATCATTTGGATCTCATCCGCATACTAAAGAATAAATAGATGCAAACAATTGGTTGGTTTATTAATCGCAAAAAACCTTGGCTGGAATTATTGACCGATGCTCCGGAACCACTGAACATCCACAAAAAAACTAAAGCAAATTATAGACATTGTCCTGCGTCCTCACATTTTTTCTCCAACACTTTTGTAATCAAAAGTCCTTATGATATAGAATTAAAATGGGAAGATGAAGAGATTAAACTAGTGGAATCTTCTTTTACTGCTGGGCTTTTTGAAGAAGTGGTTATGAGAATGCCTAAAGAGAAATGGGACAACCCCAATACCCCGCTCTTTCAAATTAATATAGACCAGGGATTTGTCGCTGATGAAGACACATGGTTAGAAGCCACAATGCCTCACATGGATGCTAAAAGCAGAAAATTACCCGGGAGAATGATACCCGGTACATTTGATATTTACAGTTGGCAAAGACACATCAGTTATGCTTTTGAATGGATGAACACCAAAGATAACTTTGTAATACGAAAGGGGGATCCTTTAATCTATATTAAATTTCATTCGAAGAAATTGCACGAGTCTTTTAAAATTAAAAAGATTCAGATGTCCGAAGAATTAGAAAGAGTAATTGAAAGATGTGAGGTTGTTAAGTATTTCTATATGGGTAAAGCCTGGAATCTAATGAAGATCAATAGAAGACTGATAAAAAATAAATGGATCAAATAAGATGGAAAAATTTAAAGTATTAGGTCACGAAGTCAGCCATGAGATAATATACCCAGTCTATATTCATCATGTGGATTTAGATTTGGATAAAGACACCAAAGTTGGATTGATGGATTTAATTGAACAATCCTGTGTGACAGATCCCCAGAAACCCCCAAGATTAAGAGGAAATCTTTTAGTCACTCAATCCGGAAATTTATTTAAAACTGGAAATCAGGGAATTAAGATTTTATCTGACATGTTTTTAGAAATCACTGACAGGTTATTAATACAGAGGGTAGGTGATGATGTATTTAATTTTTTAAAACCAACTGAGATTCTTTGCTATGGAACTATTATGGGAAATGGATATGCTGGCACCACTGTGAGAAATAATTACCCGTGGATGTTTACTGCCTGTGTGTTTTTGAAATCTCCGAAAGATATTAAAGACGGAGATGCTGGTTTATCCTTTATAGACACCAGAGGAACGTCTGAAAATGCCGAAGGTTATATTTTAAAGTGTATCGAAAATCATATGGTTGTTTATCCTTCCAATCTTACTGTGAGAGATGTTGGATTTTTTAACGGTAACGATAACGATAGTAGAATAGTTTTAACTATGCAGATTGGATATTTTCCAAAGACCGATGAATTCGATAATGGTGTCACTGTTGGTAATGGAGTATCCGAAGAGGAATTTAGAAAAATGCAACAAGAAGGAAAGATAGACCCTGAGAATGTGGTAGATACTTCGAACGACATAGATGACAACTGGTAAAAAAATTGTAATTGTTGGTGGAGGTACAGCAGCCTGGATTTCTGCTTTTATGTTTAAATCTTTAGGTAACTGCCAGGATATCTCCGTGATTGAACCAGAGATCAATCAACCCATTGGTGTGGGAGAAAGCACCACCCCCCATTTTTGGTTTTTTCTCAATCGTTGGTGTCCTTACTTTGATGAAAAAGATTTTCTTAAAAAAACAGGCAGTACTCTAAAGTTTGGAGTGATTCATGAAAATTGGAACGGAGATGGAAAATCGTTTCTGAACCCCATTGATTCTTCTGGCAGATTAAACAAAGAACACTTTCCTTTAGATTTCGATTATATCAGATCTTATTGTGTGGAGAGTGGGAGATCCCCAGCAATTGGATACGAATCACTTTTAATTGAGCAAAATTTAGTACCATTTGAAATGAATGGAAGCTCTTTCACACAGAAAGGAAATTATGCATATCATTTAAACGTGGATGCAGTCATAGCCTATTTCAAAGTGATTGCCCAAAGAGAAGGAATCAAATTGATCAAAGGCACAGTAGAGAAGATTGTCGGAAAAGAAAAAATAGAACACCTGATTCTTTCTGGGGAAAGAAAAATAGATGGAGATCTATTTGTGGACTGTACTGGACAAAATCGTGTTGTCTCTGATGCATTCGATCAGAAATTCATTGCATATAAAGAACTTCCTCTAGACTCTGCGATCGTATTTAAAAAATCACATTTAGCGGAAATTCCAAACTTCACAAAAGCAATTGCCACACAAGATGGATGGCAGTGGGAAATTCCAGTTAAGGATGAGATGCACTGTGGATATCTTTTCAATTCCAAGATCACTGACACCGATGAAATAAAAGAAAAATTTAGATCCGAAAAAATCATCAGATTTCAAAGTGGAAGAATTCAAAAATTTCTCAATCGAAATATTTTATCCATAGGTTTAAGTTCTGGATTTGTTGAACCTTTAGAAGCAACCAGTATTCATGCTTCACTTGTGCAACTAAATGTTTTTCTAAGCGAATTTTATCGTCCAGATTTTAGTTATGAAAACAGACTCTTAGAAGAAAGATACAATAATCGGATGGCAAAATTTTGGGACAGTATTAGAGACTGGATCAGAATGCACTATTTTAGTGTGAGAAAAGATTCACTTTTCTGGGAATGTGCTGAGATCTGTGATATCTCCTCCGAACTGGAAGAAAAAATGGAAACATATAAAACTCGAATGCCGAGGGAAAGCGATTGCAATCCTGGAGAGATCTATCAAAATTCTTTGACCTTCCACGTTCTATCTGGAATGGGAATTTTAGATAAGAGTATAGCCAAAAAAGAATTGGATTTTTATGATCTATATGACACAGCTAAGAGGGATTTAAATCAGATGATTCAGAGAGATCAAAATTTTGTCAGAAATTTCGTCAAGCATAAATACTATCTAGACAACATTTAATTATGAGAAAAGCAAATATTGAACCAGTAACAGTTGTTGATAAGACAGCAGACAAGTTAGGTGCTAAGGTTAGTTATGATTTAATAAACGATTGCCAGGTTACCTGGACACTATTTGGGGAAACCGAACTTTATACAGGAACATGGAAAGCTCCAGAAGATGTGCTAGCAACTTGGGGTACAGACGACAAAGTGTTAGTTCAAGCACTAGCAGATGCTAAGGGATTTACCATCACTAGTTGGATTGAACCTGCTGGACCTGCTGGACCAACCGGGGGCACTGAATAGTTTGAAACAATTCTCTCGCTCTTAGTGGAATCTGTGAAAGATTTTAAAGCAGAGATAGATTCACAGAAGCAAGAGATTCAATCCCTTAAGTCGTTGGTGGGTTCCCCGATTAATACTAGATTAAAATAACCATTTTTTAGAAATCAATTCTTCTTCCGATCTATAATTGACATGAAGAAATTGCTTTATGTGGCTCCACACCTGTCAACTGGTGGATTGCCTCAATACCTCTATAAAAAGATTGAACTTCTAATCAACGACTATGACATCTATGTCGTTGAGTATAATAACGTCACCGGCGGTGTTTTAGTTGTTCAACGCAACAGAATCACTGGGATAGTAAAACCAGAAAACTTCTTTACTCTTGGGGAGAATAAAAAAGAAATCCTCGAAGTGATAGATCAGGTAAATCCTGATATCATTCACATTGAGGAAATGCCGGAGTACTTTATGAATTATGAGGTTGCTCAGGAAATCTACCGTTCAGATCGCTCTTATAAAATTTTCGAAAGCTCTCATGATTCCAGCTTTGATACGAGGAATAAAAGATTCTTTCCTGATAGAATGTTATTGGTAAGTAACTACCAAATTGAAATGCTAAAAGATCTAGGTGTGCCTTGTACCCTAGCAGAATATCCGATTGAAATAAAACCTAGACCAAACAGAGAAGAAGCACTAACTGCTTTGGGATTAGATCCAGATTACAAACATGTTATCAACGTGGGTCTTTTCACCCCCAGAAAAAATCAGGCAGAAGTTTTTGAATATGCTCGCAAGCTAAAAGACTATAAAATCAAATTCCATCTCATCGGCAATCAGGCTGATAATTTTAAATATTATTGGGAACCACTTTTAAAGAATCGTCCCGAAAATTGTGTTGTCTGGGGAGAACGTAGTGACGTGCATAAATTTTACGAGGCTGCGGATCTTTTTCTATTTACCTCACGTGGATCACATCAGGACAAAGAAACTTCTCCTTTGGTTATCAGAGAAGCGATCGGGCATCAGACACCTTCACTAATTTACAATCTGGATGTTTACATGGGCATGTACGACAAGTACGCCAACATCCGTTATCTTTCTATGAGTGGAGACAACGAAAATAAAATCCTAGAAGTTTTAGGATTTGAAAAAGAGGAGGAAGAAAAAGAACCGGAAATTAAAAGAATTCCCATTCAAGATGAATGGAACGGTGCAGAGAATAAAATCATCTTTAGATACACTGACGAAACAACGGAGCCATATATGGTTTCCGTTAAGGATATTGATTCTAAAGCTTGCATCTTTTCTTCAGAACTTCCCCAAGCAAAAGGAGGTTATGAATGGTGGATGATGCCTCTACCTAAACATGTGATTGATTTTCATAACGATCCTTCCTTTGGTGGATTCCAGATTGAGTTTAGAAATCTTGCAGGAGAATTGGTGGATTCTAGAAAGAATCGGATTAAACCTATTTCGGTAGTTAAACCATCTATGGATATCACCAACACAGAGCCTATCTTCATGAACTATGAAGAATTCTTTGTGGAAGGAGTATATGAGCATTTAGATTTTAAAAATTTAAACACTGTTTTAGATATTGGTGCCAATGTGGGTCTTTGGACAAAATATATTCTTTCTAAAGGTGCTAAAAAAGTTTTCTGCTTTGAGCCCAACAAAGAGGCAATTAATCATCTCAGAAACACTTTAAAGGATAATACAAACACCTTTATTTTCGATAAAGCAGTTTATAAAGAAAACACTTCTTTAGAATTCTTTGTTGACGAATCTAACAGTATTACTTCTTCGATCTATTCCATTCAAGGACACGTTCCTTCTTATAAAATAGATGCCATTACTCTTGAGGAAGCTATAGAACAAACTGGGGAGGATTTCATAGATCTAGTTAAAATTGATATTGAAGGAGCAGAGTTTGATATTATAGAAAATCTCTCGATTGAAACAGCAAGTAGGGTTGAAACCTTTTTAATAGAGTATCATGATTTTCTTTTCGATGATGGACAGGATAAACTAAATAAGTTCGAAAGTAAACTCAGAGCTCTTGGATTCTATGTTACTCGTCCTCTTTTACCTAAAGCTAAATATGTGTATGCTTCAAGACAAAAGAGTTTACCTCTTTGGATTAACTTCGATGGGGGGTCCAATAAATTGGAGATGAAATATCAAGGAAGGGTAGAAGCAGGGAATTCTATTTCCATTAAAGATATTGATTCTAAAGCTTGTATCTATTCATTCGATCTTCCTGAGGGGGAAGCGGGATTTGATTATTGGGCAATGCCATTACCGAAAGACTTTTACAGTTTTCAGGATTTCTATGAGTTTGGTGGATTTTTAATTGAGATCTATGACAAAGATGAATCTTTAATTGAATCTAGAAAAATTCGAATTAAGCCCATTCCTGTTCTCAAACCAGTATTTGATATCACTAAAAAAGAACCCACGTTCCTTAATTACAACGAGTTCTTCTCCCTAAAGCTTTATGACCAAATAGATGTAGACAACCTGAAAGTTGTTTTAGATATCGGTGCTAATATCGGACTCTGGACTAAATATATCAAGTCTAGAAATGCTCAAAAAATTTATTGCTTTGAACCCAACAAGAAAGCGTTGGAGAGTTTAATGGGAGCTTTCAAAGGAGATGAATCTGTAATCATTTCAGATAAAGCAGTAAACGGACAGAGAGGAAATTTACAATTCTTTTTTGATCAAGGAAATTCAACCTCATCTTCTTTGCTGGATGTTTATGATAAAAATTCTTCCTCTTATGAGGTGGAAGCAATCACTTTAGAAGATGCCTTAAATTGTACTGGAAGTAATTTTGTAGATCTTGTAAAGATTGATATTGAAGGTGCAGAGTTTGATGTACTAGAAAATGCTTCTCTTGAGACAATCGAAAGGGTTCATTCTTTTCTGATAGAATTCCATTCCTTCTATTTCGAGGACGGAGGAGAAAAAGAATCTAGACTTGTTGCTAAACTTGCTGGAGCTGGATATTCTCTACAAAGAATAGAGAATTTCTTATATGCTAAAAAAGTCAAGAAAACATACTGGGTTCCGAAAGGAGAATCCGAAGAGATTCAAAATCTCTATGATTTCAGTAGAACATTTAGTTGGGAAAAGTATAATAAAAAAGCTCAGAATGCCTTTCAGTACATGTTTAATCAAATCTATTTCACTAATGATTATTATACTAATGGATGTATTTACGAAAGATATGGATGTGTGATACAGAAAGGAGATATAGTTTTAGACGCTGGTGCAAGTATTGGGGTATTTTCCAATTATGCTTGGGAGAAAGGAGCAGGCCACGTTTATTCGTTTGAACCTGGGATGGACGCATTTAAGTGTCTGATTAAAAATAAACCTCCTCAATCTACAATCTTTAATGCTGCATTAGGAGATAAAAACTCAGTTACAAAACTCTCTGTTAACACTTATAAAAACATGGGGGGTGCTCCAATGTATATTGATCCAATGTCAGGATCTCTCCTCAACCAGACTGAGCGTTTCAATTACGTTCCAATAATCACAATAGATTCTCTGTTTGAGAATGGGGTATTTGAAAAAATAGATTTTTTAAAGATTAATTGTGAAGGAACTGAAAGAGAAATCCTCCAGGGTATTTCAGATCATAATCTTAAAAGAATTAGAAAGATCTCTTTGGAATTTCATGGAAATATTTTGTCAGAAAGCGATTCTGAACAAATTATGACACGGTTAACCAATAATGGATTTAGGTCCTTCCAACTATTTGTTGGAGATGGAGTTTACAGAATTTATAATTTCTGGAAATCTTAAATATGAATTTAGTTTTATACTCTGACGAGAATTACCAATATCAGGTAAAGAATTTTATAGCATCTTTAAAATATGGGGGAATTGAGAATTGTAAGATAATTTATTATACAATTGGATTTGAATCCGATATAGATGATCCTAGAGTGATTAAAGTTCCTTTTACAAAAGATCCTTCTGGGAAAAAATTTGAATTTTATAAACCCATGATTTGCTTAGATGCACTTAAATATGGGGAAGGACAATTCATTTATTTCGATGCTGATATTACTCTTTCCAAAAGATTTGCAAGTCTTGAAATTCAGGGGGGATTGAAATACCCCCTCTTCTGTACTGGACCTATTGAATATCCACACACTTACTGGCAAGACTCTTCAGGTAACAAAACCATTTTTGACGAGGCTAGACTGATGAAATATTTAGGAGTGGAAGCTAGATCCATGTTTTATATTATGACTTGTTTCTTTACTTATGATTCTTTTTGTTCTGATTTTCTAGAAGAGTGGCAATCGTTCTGTGAGAACAAATATCTTCTGAAGGAATGGTATTCGTGGTTTGCTTTCACTGATGAAACTATAGCTAATGTTTTACTATGGAAAAGGGAAGCAACCCAAAATTACGGGAGGAGATTCATTAATACTCATAAGTTTAGCACATTTAAACTCTGCGAGGAAAACGACGGCATCATAAAAACATTTATAGATAATAATATCTATGAACAGTGCGAGGATTCAAGTAAAGTTTGTTTCTATCACGCTACCAAGATAAAAGAAGAGAACGAAAAAATTTTGAATTACATAGATGAAAATAGTCAACGTTAATCCCGGACTTTTACCTATCCCTCCTAATGGCTGGGGAGCAATTGAAAAAATAATTTGGGAGTATCATCAGAATCTATTGGCTCTGGGTCACGATTCACAGATTCTTTACACGAATGAGATTAAAAGAAATCAATTTGATGTGGTGCATGTGCACGTGGCTAATCTAGCTAATATTTTAGCTGAGCAAGGCATACCTTATATTTTTTCATTTCACGATCATCATGCTTTCCTTTATGGAAAGGACTCGCCTGTATTTAAAGAAAATCTAAGAGCCATTGAAAACTCAATGGTAACTTTGGTTCCTGCGAAATTTCTTGTGGATTATTTTGATCGTCCTAATGTTCAATATTTTAGTCATGGTGTTAATACTGATCTTTTTCAACCAGCAGGAACACCCCCCGAATCACACAGGCTTCTATGTGTTGCTAACAATGGTTGGGCATATGATCCTGCAGCAGATAGAAAGGGATTTTCGTATGCAATTGAAGCAGCAGAAGAACTTGGATTACCAATCACTGTGGCTGGTCCAGAAAACAATCAAAAATACTTTGATAAGAATCCTCAGTGCTATCATTATGAAAAATTAAGCATCCTTTACAATCTGACTGAAGAGGAACTGATTGAAACATACAAAGAACACACAATATTTCTACATCCTTCCATCCTTGAAGCAGGACATCCAAATCTGACACTATTAGAAGCTCTATCCTCAGGTTTACCTGTGGTAGGAACTTACGAGGAAGGGAATGAATTGGGAGGATTGGAACGAATTGAAAGAGATACACAAAGTGTGAAGTCTGGAATAGAAAAAGTTATAAACAACTTTCCTGCATATAGATTTTCTGCCATCAGCAGTTCATTAAAACTAAGCTGGAAAAATCGGACACTTGATCTAGTCGAGATCTATAAAAAATACACAAACAGAGGAATGAAAGAGATTTTAATTGATGCATATGAAAATACCCCGATAACTATAGTTCCTTATAAAAGAAGGTCTAATACTATTAAGCATAATTTCATAGGAAATCCCACAGTGGAAATTGTTGGATCACTTAATAACAAATACAAGATAGAATTTATCGATAAGAAAAGTGGAATAGTAGTTCACACTTCCAACATAGGTAATAACATGTGGACTAGTTGTTCTAGAAAATATTGCACCGACTGGAAAATTGTTATAACACCAGAGGATCCTATCGAAGAAGTTTCTGTGTTAGAATTTAATCCAACCGGAAAAAGAGTTTATATTTCTCTAGATTCAAAATCCCTAGGAGATACACTTGCTTGGTTTCCTATGGTTGATAAGTTTAGAAAGAAATGGAATTGTAAAGTTGTTTGTTCTACATTCAGAAATGAATTTTTTGAATCGACATATCCTGAAATAGAATTTGTTTCTCCTGGAGCGGTGGTTGATAATCTATATGCAATGTTTAATATAGGTTGGTATTATTTCGAAGACGGAATAGTAGATTATTCAAAGATTCCTGTTGACTTTAAAACAATTCCCCTTCAGCAAACTGCATCCGAAGTTTTAAATCTTGAATATAAAGAGATTCTGCCTAAACTAGATAAATCTAGCGTGAAGAGAAAAATTGAAGGTAAGTATGTTTGTATAGCTCCACACGCTTCAGCTCTAGCAAAATACTGGAACAGACCTGGCGGATGGCAAGCAGTAGTTGACTATTTAAACGAAAAAGGATACAAGGTGGTATTGATTTCACAAGAACCTCTTGGAGATGTTTGGCACGATTCCAAATTAGGAGGTAAGCTAAATAATGTTATAGACAAATCTGGTGATTTTCCTCTCTCTGAAAGATTTGCAGATTTATGTTTTGCTGATTACTTTATTGGCGTAGGCAGTGGACTAAGCTGGTTAGCCTGGGCATCTGGTGTTAGAACCATGATGATCTCGGGATTTAGTAAACCCTTTACTGAATTCGAAACCAACTGCGATCGTATATTCGATAAGGATGTTTGTAACGGGTGCTTTAATACCCACCGATTAGATGCTGGAGATTGGGCTTGGTGTCCAGAACATAAAGGGACTGATAGACACTTTGAATGTACAAAAACTATCTCGGAAACTCAAATTATTGAGGTTCTCGAACAGCGCCTTTAAAATTTTAAAAGTAGTAGTCCCTAAATATATAATTTCCCAACCCCTCAAAATAAATTTAGAACAATGGAAGTAATTAAAAGAAACGGAGAAAAGAGTAAGCTTGATGCAGAGAAAATCAACAAAGTTTTAATGTGGGCGACGGAAAATATTTCCGGAGTTAGTGCTTCAGACGTAGCGATGAATGCTCACATTCAATTTTATCAAGGAATTAAAACTACAGAAATTCATAACGTGCTGATTCAATCGGCAGTGGATTTAATATCTGAAAAAAATCCAAATTATCAATATGTTGCTTCAAACCTGTTGAATTATCTACTTAGAAAAGAAGCATTAGAAGTTAATGGAGAAAATTTACCTACTCTTTATGACATCATTAAAAGAAATGTCAAATTGGATTTTTATGATGAGGTAATTCTCAAAAAATACACTGGGGAGGAAATAGGAGAACTAAATCTTTATATCAGACACAATCGTGATTATGAATTCACTTATGCTGGAATTCAACAACTAATTGACAAATATTTGGTTAAGGATAGAACGACAGGAAAATGTTACGAGACACCACAATATGCTTTCATGCTAATTGCAATGACGGTATTTATGGATCATGACAAAAAAGAAAGAATGGATCATATCAAAGAGTTATATGATCTGATCTCAACTAAAAAGATTTCTCTACCAACACCTATCATGGCAGGAATCAGAACCCCAAACAGACAGTACAGTTCTTGTACTCTTATTGAGATTGGAGATTCTTTAAATTCTATTTTCCATGGGGATGTTGCTATTGGGCAATATGTTGCACGTCGAGCTGGAATTGGAATTAATGCGGGTGCTATTAGAGCATTGGGTTCTAAGGTTAGAAACGGAGAAGTGGTTCATACCGGGGTGATACCATTCTTCCGCAAATTCCAATCCACTCTTCATTCTTGCTCACAAGGGGGAATCAGAAAGGGGTCTGCAACTCTTTACTTTCCTTGGTGGCATAAAGAGATTGAAGATGTTTTGGTTCTAAAAAACAATAAGGGAACAGACGATAACAGAGTAAGACATATCGACTATGCCATTCAGTTTGATAAATTGTTCTATAAGAGGTTTATTGAAAACGGAGAGATTTCTCTTTTCAGTCCTAATGACGTTCCAGGTTTATATGATGCATTTGGATACAATGAGAAGTTCGAAGAACTTTATCTCAAGTACGAAAAGACTAGAAAGATCCCAAGAAAAACAGTCAAGGCTAGGGATCTAATGAATTCATTCGCACAAGAAAGAATTCAAACTGGTAGAATGTATGTTCATAATATCGATAACACCAATTCAAATTCACCATTCAAAGATAAGATTAGAATGAGTAATCTTTGTGTGGAAATCGCTTTACCAACTGAACCAATTGAGCACATTGATAATGGTGATGATAAGCCAGACGAAATTGCACTTTGTGTGTTAGCTGCCCATAATCTTGGAACCATCAAGAACAACGAAGAACTTTATAAATGCTCCGAATACATTGTGAGGATCCTTGATTTCGTTGTTGAGCATCAGGATTATCCGGTTAATGCAGCTTTGAAAATGAAGAAGCGCAGATCTCTTGGAGTTGGTGTTACTAACTTTGCTTATTGGTTAGCTAAGAATGATCTGAAATACTCAGACAAAGAATCCCTAGCTAAGGTTGACGAATTGTTTGAGCACATTCAATATTCTTTACTTAAAGCCTCTAACACTTTAGCAAAAGAAAAAGGAGCATGTGAATGGTTCAGCAGAACAAAATATGCAGACGGAGTGATGCCTATTGACAGATACAGTAAATCTGTTGATGAGCTAGTAAAAAGAGATTACTCTTGTGATTGGGGCGGATTAAGAAAAGAGATTGTAGAACATGGACTTAGAAATTCTGTTTTGACCGCTATCATGCCTGCTGAAAGTTCTGCAGTTGTTCAAAACGCCACTAATGGAATTGAGCCTGTTAGATCTCTAGTAACCATTAAAAAGTCTAAGTCTGGATTAATTAAACAGGTAGTTCCTGAAATCTCCAAGCTTAAAAACAAATACGAATTGGCTTATGATATGCCAGATAATAAGGGATACACAAACATTTGTGCAGTGATCCAAAAATGGATAGATCAATCTCTTTCTGCTAATCATTATTACCAATATAGCTTTGATGGTATATCCTTAGCGGGAGTTATTAAAGATATCCTCCATGCATACAAATATGGAATGAAAACCTTGTATTATGCTAACACAGACGATAAAAAATCAGACAACATTGAAACTATGGGAGTAAATGAATCTAATGAGATTGGATGTGAAGGTGGAGCGTGTGCTATTTAAAATATTTGAAAAAATTAAAAATCGAATAAATGAAGAACATTATCAATTTGAAGGATGTAGATTACACTAAAGAACCACTATTTTTTGGAGAGGAACTTTCCCTGCAGAGATACGACAAGTTTAGATATGAGAAAATCTTTAATATGTTTAAACAACATATTTCTTATTTCTGGAGACCAGAGGAAGTTAACCTAAGTAAAGATAGATCAGATTTTCAGGGACTATCGGATCATGAAAGATTCATCTTTACTAAAAATTTAGGATATCAAATTCTTCTTGATTCTGTTCAGTCTCGAGGAATTTCACATCTTTTGGATGACTGCTCAAATCCAGAATCTGAGCTGTTTGCTAAGACGTGGGAATTTTTTGAAACCCTGCATTCCTATTCTTATACCTATATTATTAAAAATATCTATGCTGATCCAAGTGGTTTATTTGATATGATTCTCAAGGACGAGGAAATTATCAAAAGAACCACGTCAGTGACTAAATACTATGACGAGCTTATCGAATGTATTTCAGACGATACCGTCGATAATAAAAAGAAGAAACTTTATCTAACTCTAGTATCGATCAATATTCTGGAGGGAATTAGATTTTATGTTTCCTTTGCCTGCTCCTACTGTTTTGCCCAGAATAAAAAAATGGAGGGTAACGCCAAAATCATTTCTCTGATTAACAGAGACGAAAATCTACACATGGGTTTCACCACTCAAATTCTTAGATATCTTGCTGAAGATCCTTCGGAGGGATTCCAGCACATCGTAAAAGAATGTGAGGAAATAGTTTATTCGATGTATAGAGACGCTGCAAGTGAAGAAATGGAGTGGGCAAAGTATCTTTTTAAAGATGGCACGATGATTGGATTGAACTCAGAGATTCTGATTCAGTACATGAAATGGCTAACTAACAATAGATTAAAAGCCATTAAGATGGAACCCATCTTTGATAAGGTAACAAATCCTATTAATTGGATCACTAACTGGACAGAAAGTAAATCCATTCAAGAAGCACCACAGGAGACTGAAAAAGAAACCTATGTGGTTGGAGCATTCCAACAGCTGGATGAAAATGAAAGTTTTGAAGAATTTAGTTTATAATATTTATGGCAAAAAATAAAGATCAAAAGCAGAAAGCTTCTGTGTGCCTTGTGATGATCGTTAAAAACGAAAGCGAGGTTATTAAAAGATGTATCGATTCGGTAAAGAATCACATTTCATACTGGGTAATCTGTGATACTGGTTCAACTGACGGTACACAAAAAATCATTAAGACCACTATGGAGGAATATGGCATTCCTGGTGAACTTCATGAACATGAGTGGGTTGATTATGGAACCAATAGAACTAGAAGTCTTGAATTGTCAAAAGACAAAGGTGATTACAGATTAATCATAGATGCAGATGATTTCCTCAATGTTTGGGACGAAGAAAATCTCTTTGTAAATTTAACAGAGGATTCTTATAAGATCCGATTGAAACTTGGTGAGATCTCTTACTTTAGAACTCAAATTGTAAAATCAAATCAAGATTGGAAATACGTTGGAGTACTCCATGAGTTTCTTGAAGGTCCTTTAGGAGTTGAATTGACTGAGGGCTATATCGAAGAAGCAGAAATGATAGCTGCAGTTAGTGGAGACACAAGAGATATTAAAGGTAATTCAAAATATTATAATGATGCTTTAATCTTTGAAAAGGAGCTTGTTGGTAAACCAGATCTGGATTCAGGATTAAAAACACGCTATCAGTTCTATTTAGCCCAGAGCTATAGAGATGCTGGTATGTATGAAAGATCCATAGAAAATTATCAGAAAAGAGTAGATCTTGGAGGATGGCCAGAAGAAGTTTATATTTCCCTTTATATGATTGCCAAGATGAAAATTGCATTGGGAAAGAGCGAGGATGATGTTATTAATTCATATCTTAAAGCTTGGGAGTATCGCCCAGTTCGTTTAGAAGCAGCATACAATCTGATAAGATTTTTAGTTGATAAGAAAAGATACTTTCTGGCATTCACTATTGCAGGGACATGTATGAGAATGAAAGCTTGTGATGACATTCTCTTTGTTGAATCTGAGATTTGGAAATGGAAGATGGCAGACGAATTCTCTGTACTTGCCTATTACACAGGAAATATTAACGAGGCTTATATTGCTGCAAATTCTATTTTAAAATCTGAGGATTTTCAAATGATCCCTGAATCTGAAAGGGAAAGGATTACTAAGAATTTTGAGACTTTTGAGAAAGTCTATAACGACCAAAAAGAAAAGAAAAAAGCCAGAGAAGCCGAATCTGTTGAATCGTAAGATTGGGATTTCGAAAGAGATATATAAATCTAATTAAGGATTTATATGAAAAAATACTCAGAATTTTTAAAGGTACTCCAAGAGTCTAAAATCGAAGAAGCAAGTGGCAAAAATCTCATTGATGTTTTTGACGAGGATAAGGCCTATGGAGAACCGATTTATAGGGTTCATAGAAATGATGTGATCGAGGAAATCAAGGAATTACTTTTAGGGAAAGAGAATGGATACCTCCAAAGGGTCACCGTCTTTGCAAATCTTCCATCGCACGGAAAAAATAGGCCATCTTATTTGGCTGACACCCTTCCGAAAATATCTCAGACTGAAGAAACTCCGGCAAAGCCAGGAACTGAAGAAGAGCCAAAGATCGATTGGAAGGGAACCGATGTTGATCCTGATGATGATGAAATAGTTATCTCGGGTGATGAAGTTCCAGTAGACACCGAAATAGATTGGAAAGAAGCTGGAATTGAATGGGACAAAGAGGAAGAAGAGACAGTAGCATCTGATGATTATGAAGATGAAGAGGATTTTGATGATGAAGACGAAGATGAGGGAGAAGAAGATGACGATTCTAAAAAATCTGGCAGATGGCTGGATTCGGAATTTGAGGTTGTTGATGTCGACGAAACTAACAACCTAGTTGTTGCAATGCCTTATTCGATGAGAAGAAAAGGAATCACTACTCCTATCCTTCCTAAATACATTGATGAAATTTACTACAAAAAGGTAAAAAGAAATGCCTCTTAAAAAGTATAACGAATTTATAGATCCCCGATCCCTAGAAGTAATGGTCGGGGATTCTATTTTTGATATGGAGCTATGTGAAAATCCAGAGAAAGGACTTTCTGGAAGGGAGAATGTTTCCAGAGATGGTATGATTTTTATTTTTGATGAATCTTCTTCTCGATCCTTTCATATGAAGGATTGCTTAATACCCTTAGATATCGTGTTTTGTGATGGAGGACAAGTGGTCAAGATTCATGAAAATTGCCAACCATGTGAACAAGAAGAATGTGAAAAATACACTTGTGAATCCTCAGACCTTGTTCTCGAATTTCCTGCAGGAACCTGCTCCAAGAATTCTTCCCTGAAAGAAGGATCACTCTGTCAGATTTTAAATTTTGGTTCTGACAAAAAAGTGGGGATACACTCAATTTAAAGCGAAAACATTCATTCCCAATCGGATATAACTTGTATGAAGGTACTTATTACTGGCGTTGCTGGATTGATCGGATCCAGGCTAGCCGATTGGATTATTAAGAATCACCCTGAGGTGGAAGTGGTGGGAATTGATGATTTAAGTGGAGGATACAGAGAGAATGTGCATAAGAGGGTCAATCTCTGGCAAATGGATCTGGTGACCCATCCTATCGAAAACTGCTTCGAGGTTCATAAGTTCGATTACGTTTTCCATTTTGCAGCTTATGCTGCCGAGGGTCTTTCCCCATTTATTAGAAGTTATAATTACCAAAATAATCTGGTTGCCACTGCCAGGGTTATTAATGAGTGTATCAAGCATGATGTTAAAAGATTGGTTTTTACGTCATCTATGGCGGTGTACGGACACGGTAATCCTCCTTTTGATGAAACACATACACCTCAACCCGTAGATCCGTATGGGATAGCTAAATACGCTTGTGAGATGGATATTAAAGTTGCAGGAGATCAACACGGTTTGGATTGGTGCATAATTAGACCTCACAACGTTTATGGCAACAAACAAAACATCTGGGATCGCTATAGAAACGTGCTTGGAATCTGGATGTATCAGTATATGAACAATCAACCAATGACTATCTTTGGTGACGGTATGCAAAAAAGAGCCTTCAGCTTTATAGATGATTGTCTAGAACCCCTCTGGAGAGCAGCAGTGGAACCCAGGGCTTCCAAACAGATTATCAATTTGGGAAGCTCCATTTTCTATACCATAAATGAAGCAAATACCATTTTTAGGAATGTGATAGGGAAGGGTGATGTTGTTTATAAAGAGGCTCGTAATGAAGTTAAAAATGCCCATCCAACTTGGGAAAAAAGCATGGGCATTTTGGGATATGAGGACAAAACATATCTGCATGAAGGATTAAAAAAGATGTGGCAATGGGCACAAGAGCAACCACAGAGAGAAAGGTTTGCCTGGGAAAAATACGAATTAGATAAAGGAATATACAGTTTTTGGAAAGATGTTAAAGACAGCAAATAAAGAGATAGTAGTTCTTTCTGAAAAGGAACACATACGGGCTAGGCCTACAGTTTATGTTGGATCGGTAAAACCAACTGATGAAAAAATTCCCATTGTTAGAAACAGTAGAATTTTTATAGATCCCAAATCTATTTCAGTGGGTTTATATAAATTGTTTGATGAGGTTATCAGTAACTCGATTGATGAGGCGAAGAGGATGAAGGGAAAAATGAAGTTGATAACTGTCAAGGTAGATTCAAAGAAAAATTCAATATCAATAAAAGACACAGGAAATGGATTTCACAAAGGCGCTGCAAAAAATAAAATCTCTAAGCTTTCAAACATTGAGACTGCTGTCTCACAGCTCAGATCTGGATCTAATTTTAATAACGATGATGTTGAGGAGTCTCTGGTTGGAACTAACGGCATGGGCGTTAGTTTGGTCAACGTACTTTCTAAATCTTTCAAAATCGTTACTGTTAATGACACTCATTACTATGAGCAAGAGTGAATGATTATAACCGAACAGAGCCTAAGGTCGTAGCTAACGATGGCAAGCTTCAAAAAGGAACTGAAATTTCTTTTGAACCCCTGGGAGAAATTTTTGGAAGAACCAAATGGGATGTTGACATCTTAACTACTCAGATAATTTTTAAAAAGAGATTGATCAAGAAAGATCCGGTGATTAAGAATCTTGAACTTGATTTTTATTGGGACGAAACTAAAATAGATCTGGATCTTAATTTCTATCCCAAAGATTCATACATCCTCGAAACCCCAATTGGTGAGGTTATCATCTGGGAAAAATTTGACGGCGGAGGATCTGTTAGTTTTGTCAACTCTGCAATGTGTTCAGGGATTCACCAAAGAATTGTGAACGAGTTTATCAACCAAAAACTTGATGACACACTCGGTCATCATTTCTATGACACGTTTATCTCTTTGAATCTCCCTCCCAAGCTAGTAAAGTTTGGTGATCAAAATAAAACCAGATTTGTAACTCCCAGAGAGGAAGTAGAGGGAACAATCAGTAGAAATGTTTTAAATAAACTCCCTGCATTTTTCAAAACTGAACTCTTCCAGAACATCCAAAAGAAGGTTGAGGAGAGAAAGAATGACGGACATGTTAAGAAGCTAAGAGCTGAAAAGAGAAAGGTAAATGTGAAAAATTCTCACAAATACTTTCCCGCTTCTAGATCTTCTGCTGAAAATTTATTTATAGTGGAAGGACTATCAGCAATGGGATCAATCCTCCAAAAAAGAGATCCACAAAATGATGGTGTTTATGCTCTTAAGGGTAAGATTAAAAACTGTAGAACCCTGAGTGATCTTTCAGAGAACAAAGAGATTCTGGAAATGATGCAGATATTAAATCTGGATCCCACCGTTAAAAATTCTCAGATGATTTCAGGATACAAAAGAGTAGTTATAGCAACAGATCCGGATCCTGATGGTGCCCACATTACTTCTTTGTTGATCAATCTTTTCTATAAATGGTTTCCTTTTGTTATTGTTAATAGTCAGCTAACCCTCCTCAGAACACCGTTGGTTACCATAGGCGATGGTAAGAAAAGAAAGTACTTCTTTGATATGGACGAATTTAAAACGTCTAAATCAGGTAATACCGGGATTAGATACCTTAAAGGTCTAGGGTCACTTTCCCTGGATGATTGGGAATTTGTAATGACTAACAAGAAATTGGTGACTATTTCCGCGCCACAGAAATCCAAGGAGTTCCTAGACATGGCCTTTGGTGATTCCTCAGATCTGAGGAAGAAATGGCTTTCTGGCACAGCAAATATTTAAGAATTTGATATATACAATATGATTTTGAGGATATCAAATTTTTTGTTGGAACAGGACGCCCCGGAAATGGTGGAGGAAACCCCTAAAAAGAAGCGTAAGCTCAAAATAAATTGGGTTAAGCCCGATTTGTCACAAGAGATACAGCACTATACAGATGCGGTAAAAACAGAGTTTTATCAGCACAATATCGACATTCCTAATAGTGATATAGGAAAGGTCAAAGCTAATTCCACTAAATTTTTCAAGTACATCTCCCAGCCCTTCCAAAGAGGAAGAATGGAAGATCTTCCCCTTTACGCTGGGGATGAATTCCAAGTAACCAAGATACAAAACCTGGATGTTTATGAATATGAAAACATCGTGGCTGATGCTTACGGTAAGGGATATGGAGAGGTTATGAGAAGAACAGCGGAGGATCTTAAAACCAAAGGAATCTTAGAACTTCCAGCCCCCATCATTATTAGATTCGTCAATTTCGGTGAGACTAGAAGAAGGGGTGAGTCCTCTTATTTTCTTTTCTCCGGTAACAGAAGAATCAATCTAGCCCTTCACTACGGAATTCCAATTAAGGTTTGGATTGTGGATCTAATTCCTTCCAGAAGAGACGTTAGAGAATTTGCAGAAAAAAGCGGAATGCTAAAAAGAGGAGACGAATTTTTCAGAGAGTTTCTAATGAAGAGAACAGGTAAAGATAACCTAGATACTTTAACCGCTAGAGAGAGATTTAACGTGATCCAGTCTATTAAGAGTTCTTCTTAGGAAGACTAAAACATTTTTATTCCCGAATTTTTCTTTTTATATTGCACTAGAATAATAAAATTATCGTGCAGAACAGACTAGGATATTGTTGTATTAACCTTACCCTCGGGGAGCAGGGAATAACTGCAAATCGGGGTATGGTCAAGAAAACCTTCCTAGAGAAAGGACTTCCATACGCTTCGGAACTCTCCCTTAAAAATGCAAGAGATCTCACTAAAATAATCGAATGGAACAATCTAAATGGGGTCAAGCTTTATCGAATGACCTCCGATCTTTTTCCCTGGGTTTCTGAATACGAGATCCAGGATCTTCCAGATTATCAAGAGATCAGAGAAACACTTTTTGCAGCAGGTAAAATTGCTATAGAGGAAGGACAAAGATTAACCTTCCATCCTTCTCCATATTCAGTTTTAGCTTCACAGAACAATGAGGTAGTAATTAAGGCAATTAAAGAGTTAAGACAACACGGAGAAATCATGGACTTGATGGGATTAGAAAGGTCCCATTTCTATCCGATTAATATCCACGTTAATACTGCAAAGCCGACAAAAGAAGATACAGCTGAGAGATTTTGTTCTAACTTTGAAAAGCTTCCAGATTCTGTTAAGAAAAGACTGGTAGTGGAAAATGACGATAAAAGATCTGCTTTCACACCTAAAGATCTTTATGATTTAGTTTATTCTAAAATAGGAATACCTATCACGTTTGATTTTCATCACTATAAATGTAATCCTGATGAAGGAATTAACGAGGAGGAAGCATTAGATCTCTGTTTAAGTACATGGAACACGGGTAAAGCAATTACCCACTATTCAGATTCAAGAAAAATCTACGAAGATATATCAGCAAAAGAAGTAGCTCATTCCGATTGGATATGGAATAAAAGTTTACCGATATATGGTAAATCGTTTGATATTGAATTGGAAGTAAAAATGAAAGAGCTTGCTTTATTAAAATATGTTAATTCTATATGAACGTTGAAAGCGAAGAATTAGACCTATCCGGATCCGATAAATCCTGGTCATTAGATCAGATAATATCTTCCGGAATTATGTATGAGTCTCTTATAGAAAATTATGGTGAACCTGCAGTTCGGGCAGTTCTCGAGAAATTTGAGTTGGACAGACATGATATATGTCTTGGTGCTAACGCCAAAATAATATTACGAATTTTAAATGGCGAAATTTAAAAGTGGAATCAAGATTGCACTTATTTTTTTGAACGAAACAGTAAAGTTAATTTTCTTACTGGCATTTACCTCTGTATTTTTTGTTTTTGCTGGATTATTTTTATCCGCTCTTTATCTTAGAAATGTTTTCGTAAAATTCTGGAAGAATATAAGAAGATCTAATGGGTAAGGATTATTACCAGATTCTTGGGGTAAATAAAAATTCAACATCAGAAGAAATAAAAAAAGCTTACCGAAAATTAGCCGTTCAGTTTCATCCCGATAAAAATCCTGATAATAAAGAGGCCGAAGCCAAATTCAAGGAAATAGCAGAAGCCTATGATGTTTTATCAGATCCTGCTAAAAAACAAAGATATGATTTAGGTGGGTCTGGATTCTTTCAAAGCGCAGGTCAAAACCCCTTTAGTCAGTTTAGCCACGATGATTTTTGGGATGACATCTTCACCAACAAATTCCACCGTAACAAAAAAGGACAAAATTTGTTTGTCAACGTTCCCATCACTTTGATGGAAATGTATTCGGGTGCTAAAAGAACAATCAGGTCTAAAAAGTTTAAAAAGTGCGAACCGTGTAAAGGAAATAGATCTTTGAACGGAGAATCTCATCAGACTTGTTATAACTGTAAAGGAAGCGGACAAGTACAAACAATAAGACAACAGCAATTTGCACAGATCATGACAACTTCTGAATGCCCTCAGTGTCATGGATCAGGAAAGATGATTTTTGAAGTTTGTACCAAATGCATAGGTAAGGGAGCAAATATTTTCGAAGAAGAGATAGAAATAGAAATCCCACCCGGAACTTTACCTGGAATGCAATTGACCATGCAAGGAAAGGGAAACGAAGAACCCGGAGCTACAATTCCAGGGGATTTATTAGTTAATATAAAAGAAGTCACACATCCTACCTACGAGAGACAGGGAACCAATGTTAAGATGATTAAGAGAATCAGCTTCTTTGATGCCTGTATTGGAACCAAGATTGAGGTTCAATTACCTTTAGGAGAAACTGTTTCTCTTCTAGTTGAGTCTGGGACAACTCATGGTACAATTTTACAATTACAAGGAAAGGGACTCTATGAATTTGCAATGGGTTCGAAGGGGGATTTTCTTGTGGAAATTCATATAAAGGTACCTAAACCAAGAAACAATGAGGAAGTTGAAGAACTAAAAGAAATAAGTAGAAAAGAAATATTCAATATATGATGGTACTAATTTTTATTTTATGCTGTTGGGGATTAACACACATCCTGGTTCAGGGAAAAATTTTCGATAATGCTAGGAACTGGCTCATAGTAAAGAGTTCCTTCTTGGAGGGTGTTTTAACTTGTCATCAATGCTGTGGATTCTGGGTGGGCATGATACTTTATTTTATTTTTCCGGGTCTTCCTCTAATTTTCTTCCATCCGGGTGATTTTATTCTTTGGGGATTTATTTCTTCGGGAACCTGCTCATTAATCAAAAGTATCTTTTAGTTTCTGGATACATAGAGTGATATATTTTAATCCATGAGAAAAATACATTCTTTTACTAGTTATATAAAAGAACAGGAAGAAAAAAAAGGAGAGGAAACCAAAAGCGACGAAAAAGGAGCCAAGGGACTTTGGGAAATTTGGATGCTGCTGGAATTGCTAGTGCTATGATGAGCGCTGCATTTAAGAAACTGGGATTTGAAGATAAAGACTATTCAAGAACAGACGAAACAGAGGAAACTAAGGCAAGCAAACCCTATATGTCCTGTGGAACCACTCCGTATACGTTCGTTCCTGTTGATGCAACCAATCAGGAAATTATAGATCTTTTTAAAGATCCATCGGGAAAATTTGCAAAGGATGTTAGATATGCAGACATTTCCAAAGAGGTAAATGCTAATTCACCTAAACTATTCATTCTAGGGGTAAGGGAAGAGCTTGAAGTTAAAAAGAGGGAGGGAGATAAATTTGTTGATAAAATAGCAATAGTAGATCCTTCTAAACCCGCCGACAAAGTAATTTCTTACCAAGCTACTACAACTCCTTCAGTTGAGTATTATTCAGATCCTAAAAGAGCACTGAACTCTAATGGTGTAGCTATTATGCAGCCGGGGGTTGCTTCGTATAAGATAGGAATTCATAAAAAAGGATCACCGACTCAACACGAAGCTTTAGTACAGGATGGGGAAATGGAAATCAACAGATTTGAGCTTTCTGTTCCTAAAATGGAAACATACGGTCCAGGAAAACCAGATAAGGATGATTCATATGGCATTAATATCCACAGATCATCCAATGAAAAAGGAGTTTGCGTGGGACCTTATTCTGCAGGCTGTCAAGTTTTTGCAGATGGTAAAGATTTCCAGGATTTCATGAACAGACTAAAAGCTTCAGGTAGCAATGCCGGTAAATTTTTATATGTACTAGTTCATAACGATGATTTTGGATCTGGTTCTCAAGACGTAGATTCTTCTGCCAGTAAAGAAGAAGCTGAAGTTGAAATAGACAAAACAGAAGAATTCCAGGATGCTGGATCAACTATTAGAGCAGAATTAGATAAATACAATTCCAACGAGGAAAATCTCATTCAAACTTATAACTCAGTGGTTACATCACAGAAAGACGCATCAGATTTTGCCAAGTTTTACAATGATGAATATGGAGTGAATGTAATTGACGATCTTGATCGTGCTCTGAATCAAAAAGAATTAGACCAACTTAAATTTAAGTAATTTTTTAATATTCATTTTTAATAAAGAGGGACCATAAATCCCTCTTTTTTGTGGAATTTTATTTATTTTAGGGCTAAGACTCATGACAAATTAAGTTTTCATAATGATTCAACCAAAGAAGAGTTCACTAACCATACCAGAACAGATTGAGCAGGATTATCGCAAATATGCCCTATATGTGATTCAAAGTCGAGGCATTCCTAATTTTTATGATTGCCTTACTCCGGTTCAAAGATTAATTTTACAAAGATCACCAACATCGTTTAATAAAACTATCGGGGTAGTGGGTGAGGTATTTAGAACTCAGCTTTATCATCACGGGGATAATTCTCTATCCTCCGCAATATCAAAATTAGCTAGACCCTTCGGATGTTCTGATTTAATTATGGAGGGAGACGGATTTTTTGGAACTCCTGTTAATCCTGCACCATCAGCTCCGAGATATACGTCAGTTAGAATTTCCCAGAGATACAAACAAATCATTGATGAACATAAAGATCTGAATGTAGAAAACGAAGAAGGGGGATTTGATTGGTTACATGTGATTTACCCAATTGGACTATCCACACATATCGTTGGTATTGCTGTCGGATACAGATCTAATATTTTACCACGCAAATATGACGACATAATCGCTTATCTAAAAGGTGACACTGATCGAAAAATAAAACCTTACTTCAGAGGATTTAAAGGAAAAATATCCCGGGTGGATTCTTTGAAATCAGCTTGGCTGGTAGAGGGTGGATTTTCTTCGGATCAGAGTTCAAAGACTATTCAAATACAAAATCTATCTCCTCTGATGAGATATGACTCCTTCATAGATAAGCTCAATCGTGTTTTGGAAATGTCAGGGGTGGATTACAGAATGGATAATAGATCTAGGGAAGAGGTTGAACTTACCCTGAAATTTAAATGTTCAGATGCACAGTTTAAGGAGCTTTCTGATAGGCTGAAAAAAGAAACTCAGCACATAGTAACTGAGAATATAGTTCTGGTAAAAGATGGATCGGTTTTAGAATACACCTCTGTGGAAGAATATCTGGACCAATTCAGGGTTCATATGGAAGAGGTTCTTCTTAAAAGATTGGTTAGAGATTCATTCTATAACGATAGAGAATTAGAATTTTTGGAAGCTAAACTTAAGTTTCTAGTTTTCATGTCACAGAAGAAAAGAGCTAATGAGGAAATTTTAGAATTCCTAAAGCAGTTCCAGGTCTGGATAAAAAATCGATTGGAGTCCATTCAGTTAATTAAGCTTTCCAGTACCGAAATAGAACTAACCAAAAAGAAAATAGAGGAAGCAAAAGAAAAAGCTAAAGAGATCAAGAAGGCCATTAAGGAGCAGGAAATCAAAGTCAAGAAGATTGCTAAAGATTGGGCTAGAGTCTCTAAGAAATCGATCAAACAGTCTTCCCTTATTTCGGGTGGAGATGAAGGATCCTTTAATGGAATTCAAATTTGGAACCCCGAGGAATATTTAGAAAAAGAGGAAGAAGTTTTAACTGGAGAAGAAATTAAAGAAGAAGAGGAAACAAAAGCTTAATTAGAACTAAAACTATTAACAATTTAGAATAAATGAAAAAAGAAATCAAGCTGAACTTTAGAATCACAAATCCAAACAATCTAATTGTTTTTCTAAAGAAATTAAAAACGGTAGACCGATCAGTTATCCTAGAACTAGAAGGATCTGATTTTTTCGCTAAAGTTAGAACACCCGATAAATCAGTAATCAAATATGTTGGAAGCAACATGAATGATTTCTTTGAAGGGGAAACAACAGACCAAAGAGTTAAAGTAGGCATTCTAGAAATAGGAAAACTCATTGACGTTTTCAAATACTTTGGACCAGAGGAAGAGACATTCATGGAAATCAATGCTCAATCCCTGGACGGTCAATTAGTAGCTACTGGATTTAGAGTTTACTCCTCCAGTATCAATATCAAATTTAAATGCGCAGATATTTCTCTGCTTTCCTATATTCCTGATAATATTCAGAAGAGTATCCATACAACGGAGGGAGCAACAATCTCTTTTAATGTGTCAAAAGAATCCTTTGCCAAACTTTCTTCCTTGACCACTATAGAGAATAACTCGGAGGAGCTTCTAAACTTTGAAGTACATTCTTCGGGGCTCTCCGTTAAAGGAAACTCTTTCCAGTATAATATTATCAAGGGTCAAGCTCTTGATGGATATTCAGAGGACTCTGCATATTCGATTTATAAAAATCAATTCAATTTTATAGATCAAGAGAATTCATCTTTCCACGTTCAAGAAAACAGAATCGTGGTAATGTCTGAAGAAAGCGATTCAATTATCGCTATCGGATTGGTTGAAGTGTAAAATAGATTTCGTAACACATAGGCATTCCCTGGAATGCCTTTTTTTGTCAAATAAATGAATTACCAAGATTTAAGTACAGAGGGGATTAAGGCTGAGATCGAAAAGCTGAAGAAAATGTCAGCAGATTTCAAGAATGAAGAGCAAGGTGTAAAATTAACACTGAATAGTATTTACGGAGCCCTTGGTAATCAGTACTTTGCATGCTTCAATCCAGAGGTTGCGGAAAGTGTTACGTTACAGGGCCAGGATCTAATTAAATTTGCGGAGAAAGTAATCAACAAGTATTTTCATGAACATTGGCACATGGACACTGAACTTCACGAAAAGATCGGTGTGAGAAATGTTAGACAAATAACTTCAGAAATGGTTATCTATGTTGACACAGATTCTAACTATGTTAATTTCGGAAACGTTACATCTTCGTGTGAATTTGATTGTGATCCGCTAGACCTGATCTTAAAAATCAACGAACACAGACTTGCTGATTATATTAAGAAGTGCCTAGACATCTACGCAGAGAAATGGAACACCAAGAACTATCAGGACTTTGAATTGGAGGCAGTTTCAAGAAATGCTATTTTTCTTGGTAAGAAAAAATACATTGTTAATCTCATATACGAAGCTCCTGGAAAGCATCACCAAGATCTCTCCAGGATTAAACCCATTGGAATTGAAATCGTTCAAGGAGGAACCCCTCCGTTTGCTAGAGAGAAATTAATCTTTCTCCTAAAGCACCTTTTTGAAACCGGTAGAAAATTTGATCTCCGCACATTTGTGAAAATGCTGAGAGAAATTAAATCTGAATTTAAGATCCAAAAGCCCGAAGCTATCTCAATTGGTGTTGGGGTAAACAATATTGAAAAATTTATTCTGAACGACACTAGTAGATTTGAGGTTGCTAAAGGATGTCCAATGCATGTAAGAGCAGCAGGATATCACAACTACCTGCTTAATAACTCAAAATACAAGGCAAAATACTCGCTAATTCGTTCGTCAGATAAAATCAAGTATTACTTCGTAGCGGTCAGCAGCGAGCAAGAAAACAATGTTTTCGGCTATGTTAACGGGTCTTATCCATACGAGTTTGCACCTGCCATAGATTTTGATGCCCAGTTCAACCGAACTATCTTAGATCCTATCAACAGATTTATCGAAGTTATGGGATATCAGCCCCTCTCTCCTAATCTCCTTTTAGTTAGTGCCCTTTTCTAAATAGGGTTGGATATATAATTAAAAATATATCCAAAATGAAAAGATTTCAGCATTTTTTGAATGAGCAAGAAGAAATAGGACCTCTTCCTGGCGAAGAATCAATAGAGATGGATATTGAACCAGAAGTTGAGGAAATTCCAGTTCAAAAGGATAGACAAATCATAGTTAGACCAGAGCAAGAGCTTCCTAAGCCAGATTTAGCAGAGGGAGACGAACATATTAAAGCATTGGTTGAATTCCAAGTTCAAGTTAAAGCAATGCACTGGGCTACTGAATCTTTCGCACAACACAAAGCAACATGTGACACTCACGCAGCTTTGGATGCAGCTTTAGATGCTTTAGTTGAATCATACCAAGGATACGTGGGTAGAATCAGAATTGGTGGTCAATATACCATTCTTAATTATGAAGACATTAACCTTGAATCATGGTTACAGAGCGCAATGGATCACGTAGAGGGTATGAGAGGAATGGTTAAACAAAGCGATATTCTAAATCTATTGGATGAAATTCTAGCGATAATCAGTAAATTTAAATATTTGCTTTCTCTGAAGTAATGAAGTATTTAAAATCATTTGTAGCACTTTTTGAGTCGGAAGGTGATTTGCTAAGAGAACAACACCGACTAAAGCCTTCCTTTACTCCGGATGAGATAAAACAAATGCCGGAGTATCAAGATCTCTTAGCTTATGGAGATCTTACTGATACAACATCTGCAGCAATAGCAAAATCTGGTAACATCAGATTACAAGAACAAAGCGGACAAGGTTACATCATTTACTCCAATGGATATATTAGATATCAATGGATGTCAAAAGAAGTCCCCTGGTATGGAGGTGCACCGAAAAGAGGAGTACCAGGAGTTTATGTTTCTCCAATCGGGGATAGTTTAAATGATTTTCTATATGGGCAGCCAGTAAGATCTAAAGAAGATTACATTCCTAAATTTGAATATCTCAAAAGAATAATTGCGAAAAGAAAGGGAGAACCTATCCCTCCTCCAGACAGTGAAAGAATTACCCAATTTTTAAATAAGATTATTTCTGATGATGCGGGAAAGGCAAAATCCCCAATAATTCAAAAATTAATTAAAAAAGGAATCTACAATCCTACTTCCGTAATTAAATCTGTGATTAAAGCAGCGGATTATGGAGTATTCTAAGAAACTAATCTTCTCTTTTTTGATAAAAAAGATATGAGATTAGAATCCTTCCATTTCTTAATTGAAAAACTTCAAGAGGCTCACGCCAAATCTAACACCATCTATGCTCTTGGTGTAGACCTTACTAACATTGAGGATCCTTATCATCTGATCATAAACCACCTCCTAAAAGTTTATTATAGTGAAGAAGGCGAGGATTGGATATCTTGGTTTCTCTATGAAAAATCTTACAACCCTGAATTAGAAGCCAGGGATGCAGAAGGAAATGAAATTTGCTATGATGTTCCTTCTCTATGGAAGCATGTCGAGGAGATTAGAGTTTCTTCTGATTTCAAAGAATTTGTTCCAAAGGAAAGTAAAGAAATTCTTGATTTTGAGGAACAGATAAATAATATGTTTAAAAATTATAATAAATAATGGGATTTCACACAAGGCACATATCTGATGATTCCCTGATTGCCCACGCAAAAGGTGAATTTGAAAATTTTATAACATACATGCTGAAAGCGGATGCTTATAATTTACAAGGAGATCTTACTTCATGCTTTTGGGATCTGTTCCATGAGGAGAGAGAAGTAAGAGAAGATGTTTGGAAAGTTTTAAGAAACGAGGGAGAGAATCATGAAAATTTGATTCAAGCAGTTTGTAAAGGATGGAACATGATTAATAACCGGAACAATAATCCTGACCAGTTTGATGCAATTGATAACTATTTAGATTTAATGGGATCTCTCAGCAAGACAGAAGAAATTAAATCGTCTTTAGAAAACATCTCCAAGATTTTAAAAAGAAGAATTAAAAATAAGTGATAAATGGAAAATCCACAATTCAATATTAATGTAGCAAATTTACCGTGGCAACCTTGTGATTGCGGAAATTATACCTTTAGACCTATTACCCTTATAAAAAAATTAAACGCACTGGAATCCCCCTCCGGAAGGGAAGAATTTGTACCTTTAGATATGGTTGCTTGTGAATGGTGCGGTAAAATTCCTTCTTTCTTTCTCAAAAGATTTAAGGATATTCCCGAAGACTTAATAGCTAAAAAATCCATTTTAACAAATGGAGAATAATTTACCTGAATTAGATTTTGACGAGGAAAAGATAAATTTCCTTCTGGAGAACACAGATAAACTCCAACAAATTTTAACTCCGGAGGAGATACATTCTCTGATTCAAAGTCTGAAAAAAAATCTCTCCTCTATCGAGGAAATCATCTCCGAACTTCAAAAATTGGATGATAATTAATCCGTGGTATATAAATCATGGATAAAATATTTGTACAGATAGCAGCGTATCGAGATCCTCAGTTGATTCCAACCGTTGAGGATATGATAACAAAAGCAAAAAATCCCGAAAGGTTAACATTCGGAATTTGTTGGCAATATGGACCAGAGGATGACATAAACAGATTTGATTCGGATCCACGATTTAGAATATCCAAGAAACATTTCTCAGAAAGCCAAGGATTGGGATGGGCAAGAAACATTACCAATCTTCTTTATGAAGGGGAAAAATATACTCTTCAAATAGATTCACATCATAGATTTGTCCAGGACTGGGACGAAATGCTTCTGGAGGATTACAACTCGGCATTACAAATTTCTTCTAAACCAATTATTACAACATATGCTTCGATGTTCGATCCGAAAGATGATCCAGCTAAAAGGCATCCTTATCCCTGTCTAATGTCTCAGTACGAATTCTCTAGAGAAAATCTTTTAATGAGCAGACCCTATGACTTACATAATTTTAAAAATTTAGACCGAATCATCAGAGCTAGAACTATCAGTGCGCATCTGATGTTCACGAGTGGAGAATTCGTAAGAGAAGTTCCTTATGATCCTGATATATTTTTTGGTGGATACACCGAAGAAATAACCCTTAGCGCAAGGGCATACACTAATGGGTATGATCTATTCTCGCCGTATCGGATTATCATGTGGCATGAGTATATTAGAGACGGTAGACCTAAGCATTGGGACGATCATGGAAGTTCCAGTCAAACTTCTTTGACCAGTGGACAAAGAGATGATAGGTCAAGAGACAGAACACGACAGTTATTAGGATTTAAAGAATATGGAATTGATCTGGGAATTTACGGATTAGGAAACTCTAGAACCCTCAGGGATTATGAAACCTATGCGGGTTTTGATTTTAAAGGATGTAGATTACAAGAATATACACTGCTTGTAAAAGAGCCACCAAATCCAATACCATGGGAAGATAATTTTATTACCCCTGAGTTAAATTTACATTTAACATGGGATCTAGATTTTTTTAAAAATCAAAATCTAGAATCTCCACAGCTTATAGCTATCGGGATAATCAGTAAAGAGGGATTTGAGATCTTTAGAAGTGACCTCAGAGATCCTGAATATATTTATTTACAGAAAGGGGAAATGAATGTAACTTTTAAATCCTCCTATAAGCCAGAATTACTAATAATCCATTTGTTGGATGCAAGGGGTAATTGGAGTCAAAGATATGAGAAAAAAATACCGGGATAAAAATCTTTTATCCTTCTAATTGCTGCAAGAAACTAAGTAGGTTTAAACAATAAAAAAGAAGAGAAATGATCGATTTGAAAAGTGTAGAATTTCAAATCCTGTGTTTTTTGCAGGATACCAAAGTGATGACGGGGATATGTACTTATCAGAGATTGGTTGAAAAATTTGGGGAGAAGGATGTTAGAAAATGTATGTACGAGAAAAAGCTGATTTATGAAGACAGAAAAAACACTAACGGAATGGAGTGGACTAGATTGGGAAGAGAGTATATGGGATTTTAAAATATTTAAAAATGAATAACATAGACAAACAGTATCAGGATCTTCTAAAGAGAATCCATAACGGATAACAGATATAATTCATATGAGATTTCAGCAGGGAAAGCTGGTATAACGATCGAAATAAAAAGATAAAGTGTATTTAGATAATGAGCTACATCATAACTAGTAAATGCGACGGAGTTTGTGATACTGCTTGTGTCAAGGTGTGTCCAGTTGATTGTATACACGGACCCATTTTAATTAATGGTAGCGGAAAGGAAATCTTGAATATGAGTGATGATGAGAAGCAGGGAAAGCAACTTTATATAAATCCTGATGAGTGTGTTTTGTGTGGAGCATGTATTCCTGAATGTCCTGTAAACGCGATAGTGGAGGGTGAATTAGAAGCGATCGAAAGAGGTGAAGAAAAAAGTGTTCATGATAATTATAGATTTTTTGGATTTGAATATAAAGAATAGTTATGAAAGTTGAAGTTTTTTGTGGTGTTGTTTTATTATATCTTTTGATACTTTTTAAGGTTATAAAATTCAAAAGAATATGGGAAGTTATTCTAATGTATTTCAATAAATCATATTGGACTGATTATAACACCATAGAGTTTGCTGCTTGGTTTGCCAAAGCAATAATTATTATTCCTGGGCTAATCTTCGGAATAGAAATTTGGCAATTTCACTTCCTAACCCTATTAACATCTTCCCTTTTAATTTGGGCAAGTATGAGAAAAAAATTGCCCACACTGATTGTTTTCAATACTATTTGGATTCTGATTTCTCTTTTTATTATCACGAGGAATCTGATTACATTTTAATATACGAAACATTCCATTTACATTTGTAATAGAAATGAGAAAATTGTATGTCATTAAAAATAGATCACGGAAATATATGGATAACTTCGGACACTCATTATGGACATGCTGGAATATGTCGAGGTACCACACATTGGAGAGCATTAGACTCTGATGGAAATAAAATCATTCCACTGGATGCTGTTAGGGATTTTGATACAGTAGAGGATATGAATGAAACAATTGTTGAGAATATCAATCAATATGTTGGAGAAAACGACACGCTCTTTCATATTGGGGATTGGAGCTTTGGCGGGTTTGAAAACATTTTAGAATTTAGATACAGGATAAAATGTAAAAACATTCATTTTATTATAGGAAACCACGACCACCATATAGAATCAAATAAAGAAAATATTAGGTGTTTCTTTGCTTCTGTTGGACACTATAACGAGGTAACTGTAAAACATAAGTCTGGAAACATAAAATTGGTCATGTGCCATTATCCGATCGTATCGTGGAATAATATGAGAAAAAACTCCTATATGCTTCACGGACACCAACATCTGAGGGGTGAATCTAGATTCGGAAACGGGAAGAGAATAGATATAGGAATGTGCGGTCATCCCGAGTTTAGACCA
>Ga0169931_10001783_pt1 | contig 35484 bp, 22 predicted proteins | sample Kivu_15m_20L_FD_129675 | JGI IMG/M metagenome (GOLD analysis project Ga0169931, IMG submission 129675) | Freshwater microbial communities from Lake Kivu, Western Province, Rwanda to study Microbial Dark Matter (Phase II) - Kivu_15m_20L... | ecosystem: Environmental > Aquatic > Freshwater > Lake...
ACGCCGAGCCGGCTCGCGGCGAGCAGGAACACCTCCGGGTCCGGCTTGCCGTGGCGCACGTCGTCGCCGGTGACGACGGCGTGGAAGAGCTCCGCCGCCTCGAGCCCGCGCACCGCGAGGCGCACGTTCTCGGGCGGCGCCGAGGATCCCACCGCGAGCGACCAGCCGGAGGAGCGAAGCGAGGCGAGGAGCGGACGACCGCCCGGCATCACCGGAAACCTCGCCGCGATCGAGTCGCGGAAGAGGGTCTCCTTGCGGTCCGCCCAGCGGGCGATCGCCGCGTCGTCGGGTGCCGGGCGTCCGGCCCACTCGTGGAGCTCGCGGATGATGGGAGGGTTCGTGCGACCGAACTGCGCCGCGAACTGCGCGAGGGTCAGCTCGTGCCCGATCTCCCGCGCCGTCGTCCGCCATGCGGCGAGGTGGGCGTCATGGGAGTCGACGAGGGTGCCGTCGAGATCGAAGATCGCGGCGTCGCGGGGACGAGTCATCGGGTCATTCTGCCCGATCCCGACCAGGCGCGTCGTCGCTCCGGCGACCTCGGTCGCTCCGCTACATTCCCGTCCATGAACACCCACGCCGCCAGCGCCGCCGGTCGGATGCGCGTCTACGCCCTCGTCCTCGTCGTGCTCGGGCTCGTCGGCTACGGGCTCGCGTGGAGCGAGGCGAAGGCGCCTCCGAGCCCGACGCCTGCCGAGGCGGAGGTCGAGGCGGCGGTCGATGGCGCCGCGACCGAGGCGCCCGCCGCGGCGCCATCCATCACGCCGCTGATCTTCACGTTCGGTCCGGCGCTCCTGATGGTCGTGATGTCCTGGATGACCTCCCGCATCGACCGCTCCAAGGCGCTCGCCATGATCGGGATCCACCTCGGCATGCTGCTTCCCTTCGTCTTCGCCGTCGCCTACGCGGTGGTCGGATGGGGTCGCCTCGGGAAGTGGCAGGCGGGCGAGAAGCCGCTCTCCGCGGTGGTGCTCTTCGCGGTGATGGTGCTCGCGAGCCTCGCCGCGGGCATCGCGGTGCTGCAGACCCGCCCCTCGAAGAGCGAGCGCGGCGGCTGAGGATCTTCGGGGGATCCGATCGCCGTCGCCCCGGTTGGTCCCCGGCGTCGTGATCAGCCACGACGCGACGCGAGGTCCGCGACCATCGCCTTCGCGAGCTCGAGCAGCGTGAGCGGTGCCGATCCCTCCGCCTTGTTGTTGGCGATGACGAAGACCTCGCGTCCCCGGTCGAGCTGGGCGAGGCACCAGGCGACCGACTCCGCGCGGCTCCCGGGATCGGGCTCGCGGATCTCGTCGAAGGGCTCGTAGAGCTCGCGGGCGCCCTCGTAGGTGTGCTCGCGGCGGAGGAGCCAGCGGAGCACGGCCGGCGATCGGACCCGATCGTCCGCGTCGCCGAGGAGCCGTCGCTGCTCCGCGAGCGGCGGAAGCGACGGATGGATCGCGTGACCGACCGCGATGCCCCGCGCGGCGAGGAGCGCGGCGAGCGCCGGACCGAGCAGCGGGCGATCGCGCAGCTCGACCGCGAAGTCGCCGACCGGCAGCGCGTCGAGGAACGCCTCGAGGCTCCGGAGGAACGGCGCGACCTCGACGCCGCGGAGGGACATCTCGGGAAACTGGAAGAGGATCGTGCCGAGCGAGGCGCCGAAGCCATGCTGCATCGGAAGGATCACCTCGTCGCGGGCATAGGTCGCATCGAGGAAGCGGGCGCCCTCGGTCGAGCGATGGGTGATTGCCCGGTGCGCCTTCGCGAGGAACCTGAATCCCTCGCCCGCCTGCGCGGCGAGCTCGCGGCACTGCGCCGCGGTCATCGGTCGGTAGAACGCGCGGTCGAGACCGACCGTGCGAAGGAGCGGCGAGCGGGCGTACTCGGGAAGTCCCTCCCGCACGAGCCTCGCCTCGCTCGCCGGTCGGTCCGCGCCGTAGACGAGTCCCGCCCAGCCCGGGAAGGTCCACGACGAGGTGCCGAGCCTGAGCAAGCCCGGCAGCGAGGCCGCGAGGCGCTCGACGTCCGGCTCGCGCAGGCGCGGCTCGGGTGGTCGGTCGTCGGGGAAGAGCCCCGGCTCGTCGCGTGGATCTCGTCGCCTCGCCATCGCCTGCATCATCGCCGCTTCGGGCGTCCTGCCGGTCACGCCCGCGACGATGGGCGCGTCATGCGTTGACCCAGCCGGTCCGGCGGATCCGCCGCTCGAAGGTCCCGTCGGGGCGAAGCTCGAGCTCCGCGAAGCCCGGCAGGCTGTAGTCGGGATCCGCCTTCCACCACGCGCCGGAGACGGCGCCATCGCAGCAGTAGGCGATGCCATCCACCTCGCATCGGTCCTCGAGATGCATGTGCCCCGAGAGGCAGAGCCTGACGCGACCGTCCTCGCGGAAGAGCCGGTGAAGCGCTGGTCCATCGAGGTGCATCTCCGATCCGGAGACCCGTCCGTGGTCGCCGCGGTCGTAGTCGCGGTCCCAGGTGAGCGGCGTGAGCGAGAGGATCGGGATGTGCGAGACGACCAGGACCGGAAGTCGGTTGGCGGCGAGGTCGGCGACGAGCCACTCGCGTTGCGGCGGCGAGATCCTCCCCCGATAGCCCTTGCCGCCGTCGCTCACGACCGAGTCGAGCACCACGAAGTGCCAGGCGCCGAGGTCGAAGCTCCGCCAGCTCGAGGCGAGACCCAGCTCGTCGAGCGCCTTCTGCATGCCGTAGTCCCGCTCATCGCCGGAGGCGCCGGACTTCTCGCGATCCCAGCCCCACAGATCGTGGTTGCCGAGGCAGTGCTCGACCCGGACGGGCGAGGATGCCATGAGTTCCTTGAAGAGCCGCCACTGTTCCTCCGCCCGCGACCGGGTGGTCGCGAAGGAGTCGAAGATGAGGTCGCCGCCGGTGAGCAGCAGGTCGGGCCGGCGCGATCCGGAGGTCGCCGCCTCGATCGCCATCGCGGAGCCCTCCACCGAGCGCCGCTCCGGACAGACGTGCCAGTCGTTCATGTGGACGATCCGAAGCGTCCCGTCCGAGGGCGGCTGGCCCGGGAGCTCGGCGGTCGGCGGCGGCGATGACGACGGCGACGCGGCGAAGGACCGACCGGCGACCGCTGCGGTGATCGAGGCGATCGAGAGGCGGGCGAAGTGGCGACGGTCGATCGGCGTCTCGGCGTGCGGGCGCGGGCGGTCTTGGAGGACTTTGAGGTCTTGGAGGTCCCGGAGGTGCTGGTGGTCCTGGTCGTCCTGGTGGTCCTGGTCGTCCTGGTGGTCCTGGTCGTCCGGGTGGTCCTGGCGTCGAAGCATGCGGTCCTTTCTGCGAGGTCAAACGCTCGCGCAGGCAGCATGGAAACCGCGGCGACGATCGACGGAAGCCGCGTCCGATGATCATGCCGTCCGCGAGTTCAGGACGTGCATCTGCTCGAGATAGGGAACGATGCGGGGATGGCGACCGGAGACGAACTCCTCGAAGGGACCATCGAAGAGGATGGTCCCTCGATCGAGCATCACCACCCGAGGTCGGAGCCGCCGCAGCAGCTCAGTGTCATGGGTGACGACGATGCTCGTCCGGAGGTCGTCATGGCGGTCGGCGATCGCCGCCGGGCGACCCTCGTGGGTCCGACGGATGAGCTCGTGGATCTGGAGGCACATCTCGGGATCGAGCCCCGAGGTCGGCTCGTCGTAGAGGATCAGGACGGGGTCCATGACGAGCGCCCGGGCAATCGCCACCCGCTTCGCCATGCCGCCCGAGAGCTGGTCGCGGTCCCGCTCGAGCACCAGCGCCGGATCGAGCCCGACGTCCTCAAGCGCCCGGCGGGCGAGCGGACGGATCTGTGCCTCGGTCATCGACTTCACCTCGCGGAGCTCGATCGCGAGGTTCTCGAGGACCGAGCCCGTCAGGAGCGCATTCCGTTGGAAGACCACCGCCCAGTGCTTGCGGATGTGGTCGAAGGTCGCCTCGTCGATCGCCGCGAGGTCGCGCAGCGGAGGGCAGCCGTCAGCCCCCGGCGGCACCTCATGGTCGGCGACGAGGACGCGACCGCTATCCGCACGGAAGTGCCCGGTGATGTGCTTCAAGAGCACGGTCTTGCCGCAGCCGGAGCCCCCGACGATCGCCACCATCTCGCCACGATCGACCCGAAGATCGACCCCGGCAAGCACTGGCTTGCCGTCGAACGCCTTGTAGAGATCCTCGACGATGACCTCGGGTGCGGTCGTGGGGGGCATGGGCGGAGCGTAGCGAGCCTCGTCTCCTGCCCTTGCCCCGAGTGATCGGGGGAGGTGTCCCCAGACGGTCGATGCGATCGAGACAAAGGTCGATGCCGCGGCGCGATGCCTCCTCCGGTCTCCCGGATCTCGAAGCAGAGGAACCTCACGCCGACCTTCCGAGACCGGAGTGTCGGGACCGCCTGCCGGGACCGCCTGCCGGGACCGCCTGCCGAGACCGCCTGCCGCCACCCTGACCTCAAGGGTCCGCTGCGTGCGCCGGTCCGAGTCCCAAGCGTCCCCGTTGACCGAGTCCAAACTCCGACGAGATGCTCGTGGGATCGACCGGAGCTAGTGACATTGGACCGCGGGACCGGGGACGAGGGACCGGGGACGAGGGACCGGGGACGAGGAACCGGGGACGAGGAACCGGGGACGAGGAACCGGGGACGAGGAGCCGGGGACCGGCGACCTGAGCCTCCGACCGGAGGACCCGGGGCAAAAAGCAACGCCCCCGGCGCAAACCGGGGGCGTTGGGTATTCAAGGAACAGTCGGGATGCCTTCGCCACACGTCACCGTGGGGCGTTCCGCTCGAGGCGGACGAGGCAGTGTTGACGAATTCGGCCGCAGATTGCTCTGCGAGCCGTCTAAGTAAATCCCTTAGAAAGGAGGTGATCCAGCCGCAGGTTCCCCTACGGCTACCTTGTTACGACTTAGTCCCAGTCACCAGCCTCGCCGTGGGCACCCTTGAATTAGGGCGACTTCGGGCGCTGCCAGCTCCCATGACTTGACGGGCGGTGTGTACAAGGCTCAGGAACGTATTCACCGCGGCGTAGCTGATCCGCGATTACTAGCGATTCCGACTTCATGCAGGCGAGTTGCAGCCTGCAATCCGAACTGGGGCGGGTTTTGGCGATTTGCTCCACCTTGCGGTCTTGCATCGTTCTGTACCCGCCATTGTAGCACGTGTGCAGCCCAAGGCATAAAGGCCATGAGGACTTGACGTCATCCCCACCTTCCTCCGGTTTGACACCGGCAGTCTCGCTAGAGTCCCCGGCATGACCCGATGGTAACTAGCGACAGGGGTTTCGCTCGTTGAGGGACTTAACCCGACACTTCACAGCACGAGCTGACGACAGCCATGCAGCACCTGTGCACGTTCCGCCCTTGCGGGTGTGGCCCCACTTTCATGGGGTTGATCCGTGCATGTCAAGCCTTGGATAAGGTTCTTCGCGTTGCTTCGAATTAAGCCACATGCTCCACCGCTTGTGTGAGCCCCCGTCAATTCCTTTGAGTTTTAGCCTTGCGACCGTACTCCCCAGGCGGCGCACTTATCACTTTTGCTTCGGCCAGGAGGGCGTCAAACCTCCCCGACCTAGTGCGCATCGTTTACGGCGTGGACTACCGGGGTATCTAATCCCGTTCGCTCCCCACGCTTTCGTGCCTCAGCGTCAGAACAAGCCCAGTGGCCTGACTTCTCCTTTGGCGTTCCGATAGATATCTACGCATTTCACCGCTCCACCTATCGTTCCGACCACCTCTACTTGCCTCAAGACCTGCAGTTCACCGAGCAATTCCCCGGTTGAGCCGGGGGATTTCACAAGATGCTTTCAGGTCCGCCTACGCACGCTTTAAGCCCAGTGATTCCGATTAACGCTCGAGCCCTCTGTATTACCGCGGCTGCTGGCACAGAGTTAGCCGGCCCTTCCTTTGGGTCTGGTCATTGAGTTCCTAGACCCTGACAGCAGTTTACACCCCGAAGGGCTTCAATCCTGCACGCGGCATTGCCCCGTCACGCTTTCGCGCATTGCGGAAGATTCGTTACTGCAGCCTCCCGTAGGAGTCCGGGCAGTGTCTCAGTCCCGATGCGGCGGGCCGTGCTCTCACACCCGCTACCCGTCTTCGGCTTGGTGAGCCATTACCTCACCAACTACCTGATAGGACATTCCCCGCTCCCAAGGCGGCAAGCCTTTGATCCTTGCGGACCACATCGGGTATTACACCGGGTTTCCCCGGGCTATCCCCGACCTTGGGGTACGTAGAAATGTGTTCCTCGCCCTTTCGCCACGCTACTTGGGGTTGCCCCCTTTGGCGTTCGACTTGCATGTTTTAGCCATGCCGCCAGCGTTCAATCTGAGCCAGGATCAAACTCTTCAGTTGAATTCGTCGCACCCGGTCCCGAAGGACTGGGTTGGCGTCAAATGGAGTTTGCCTGGATGACCGGTGTTGCCACCGGCCGGTCGCGACGGATCCGAGACGGATCCGTCGGCAGCAGGTCGGCTTTCCTGCTGCTGATTTGGAACATCCATCGCCGCCCCCGCCGAGCAAGCTCGGAGAGGGAGGATCGGATGTCTCGGAATGACCGATTATTCGGCTTCACAAGGATGTTCCAGGGACGACGGCTGTGTCCGTCGACCCAGGGGTTACTCCTTCGATTCCGGCTGTGAAACCGGACTCGAGGAGTCACATCCTCGCGGCGATCCCGACTGTTCACTTGTCAAGGTAAGGCTCGTCGCCGAGAAGGCGATACCTCGGACATCCGCAGGGACGCCCGAGGCACGAGCGGGAGGGGATGGTAGGGGTTTCCCGACCCCTGTCAAGCACCTTGAAGACTTTTTTCCGGGTCGAGTCACGCCGTGCCCCGCCGTGGATCCGGCGTCACGGCCGCCACCAGACCCCAAACCTCCGCCGCGCCCAAGCGTCGAAGCGCATCGCTGCAGTCGCGAAGGCTGCTGCCCGTCGTCGATACGTCATCGACGAGAAGGACCCGCAGACCTCGGAGGTCGCCGCTGGCAACGCCCCATCGCGGCGCGACCCGTGCGACGCCCCTGCCCGCTCGATCTTGTCGGGCGCGGGGTCGACCCCCGCCTTGCCGGAGGGGTCGAATGAGTGGGATCCTGAGTTCGGAGGCGACGATCCGGGCGATCTCGCCGGCATGATCGATGCCCCGTCGCAGGCGCCGGAGCAGCGGCATCGGGACCGAGCAGGCGGCGTCCGACGCCCCCCAGACCCAACCCGCTTCCCTCGTCCGGGTCGCGAGGTCCTGCCCAAGTTCCTCCGCCGCGAGGACGTCCCGCCGGTACTTGCAGTCGAGCACCAAGCGTCGAAGTCGACCTGACAGCTCGCCGATGCGGACGACCCGATCCGCGCCCGCGGCTCGCGATCCGCGACAGCGGGCGCACGGGGAACCGGACTCGCCGACCGCGACGGTCGATCCGCAGCGAACGCACCAGTCCTGCCTCCGGCTCGGCGTCTCCCCTGGGTCCGGCGTTCCCGCCGCGATCAGCCACTCCGACTCGAGCCGCACGAGCATCGGTCGCACGATGCGATCGAGGAACATGGCTCCCATGATCTCGGAGATCCCGTCTCGGACCGAGCGAGATGCCAAACGGCATCTCGCCGCGGTCACCGATCGACGCCGCCCGCCTAGATCTTCTTGGGCACCGCGGCACGTCCTGAGCCGCCCCACCACGCGACCATTGCGCAGACCGCCAACGCGAGCATGGCGGGCATGGACCCGAACCTCATGCAAGCGATCGCCGCGGGGATCGCGACCAGCAGCTCCAACCCCATCGCCCACGCAAGCGCCGACCCATGGGATCCCGTCCGTGCGACGACCCGCTGGTAGGCGTGCTCCCGGTGCGCCCGCCACCACTCGGCGCCCCGAGCCATCCGTCGCAGGAGGCACGCGGCGACGTCGCCGACGATCGGCGTGCCGAGGGCGAGCCATGCCCAGCCGAGCTCCCATCGAGCATCGAACGCGCGGACCGTGCACCAGGCATACACCGCGCCGAGCAACAGGCTCCCGCCGTCCCCCATGAACACTCGGGCGCGGGGGAGGTTCCACGGCAGGAATCCCGCGACCGCCGCCGCCGCGACCGCCCCGACGAAGGTGACTCCCCCCGCATCCCGCACGGACCACGAGAGGACCGCGCCTGCCGCGAAGATGCCCAGCGCGACCGAGGCGAGCAGCCCGTCGCTCCCGTCCACGAAGTTGAAGGCATTCTGGGTGATCAGGGGCAGCAGCGCCAGGCTCGTGACCGTCCAGGCGGAAGCGCCGTCGAGCCATGCCGACGCGGCGAGAAGTCCGCCGACCATCGCCTCGCCGAGGAGCTTGGGCAGCGTGGGCAGGTCGGCGAGGTCGTCGAGCGCGCCGACGATCACGGCAAGGGCGAAGGCGAGCACCGTCGAGCTCGCGAGCGCCGGCGGCGAGCCGATCATGGGCCATGCCATTGCCAGGAGTGCCGGAAGCGCCATGGCGACCCCTCCGAGCCTCGATCGCGGGAGGTCGTGCAGATCTCGATCGCGGGGCGGCACGCCGCGGGCGATCCCGAGCCGCGACGCCGGAAGCGACAGAAGTCCGGACGCCAGCGCAACCCCGCCGAGCATGAAGAACCAGGGCGGCACGAGTCGATGCTACCGACGCGGTGCCCTCCTCGACCATGACTCGACCATGACTCGACCCTGACTCGACGATGGACCGCCGTCGCCGGATGATGAACCGCGTCGAGCGGGATCTTGCCCTTCGATCAGACGAGCGGCGAACCTGATGACCCGATCGAAACCAGACTCCAGGGACGCTCGCCTCTCGGTCTGCATCGTGACCCACCGATCGCGCCGCGAGATCGAGGCATGCCTCCGCTCGATCGATCGGCAGACCGTCCCTCCCCGCGAGGTGGTGGTGGTCGACAACGCCAGCGACGACGGCACGCTCCGGCTGCTGGACGGTCGTCGGGACGTCGAGGTCGTCGCGCTGCCGCGGAACGTCGGCTTCGCGACCGCGAACAACCTCGCGGTTCGGCTCACCACCGCGCCCCTCGTGGGACTCGTCAACCCGGACGTCGAGCTCGAGCCGGACTGGATCGCCGAGATGACGTCGGCCGCCGAGCGCCACCCGAGCGCGACGAGCCTCGCGTCCGTGCAGATCCTCCCCGGCGACCCGCCTCGCTTCGACGGCGTCGGCGACGCCTACCACGCGAGCGGGGTCGCGTGGCGTCGAGGGCATCGGGCGAGGGTCCGACCGGTGGATCGCGACGTCGAGGTCTTCTCAGCCTGCGGAGCCGCCGCGGTGCATCGTCGCGAGGCGTTCGAGTCGGTCGGCGGCTTCGAGGAGTCCTTCTTCTGCTACTACGAGGACCTCGACCTGGGATTCCGCCAGCGGCTCGCCGGTGGTCGGTGCATCCTCGTCGCGTCCGCGCGATGCCAGCATGCCGGCGGCGCGTCGTCGGGAGGCGCAAGAAGCGATCTCGCCACCCGTCTTGGGCACCGCAACATGGTCTGGTGCTACGCGAGAAACATGCCGGGTCTCCTCGCGGTTCCGCTGCTCGTTCCCTTCCTCGCCGGGCAGTTGACCTGCCTCCTTCACGGGCTCGCGACGGGTCGCGGGAGGACGATGATCTCCGCGAAGCTCGAGGCGCTGCGCGGTCTTCCCGCGGTCATGCGTTCGCGTCGGGCGATTCAGCGCGGGCGCGAGGCGTCGATCCTCGAGATCGCTCGCGCGCTGGAGTGGAGCCCTTGGCCTGATCGCGGACGGCTTCCCTGAGCGGAATCAGCCCGCGGTCGCGACGGACGAGGGTCGCCGAGCGGTCCTCGCCGGGGAGGTCGCCGAGTTGATCCTCGCCGCTCGCCGCAGCAGGCGCGGTGCGGTGGAGAGCACGAAGGCGGTCCACACCGCGGCGACGAAGAGCGGTCGGGTCGCCCGATGCCACGCAGACCTCGACCGAAGACGGTCGAAGAGCAACATCGAGCGGTGCTTCTGGAACCGCACGAAGTGCGGGCGTGCCCGCGAGGAGCTGCCTTGCTCGTGCCGCGCGGTCGCCTGCGGCACGAAGAGGATGCCGAGTCCATGGTCCCCGAACCTCGCGCACCACTCGAGGTCCTCGAAGTGGAGGAAGAACCGCTCGTCGAGCCCGCCGACCCGCTCGATCGACGCGCGGCGCGCAAGCATGAACGCTCCCGAGATCGCCGGCACGCGGACGGGCGCCTCGGGCATCGGTCGTCCGAGGTGGTCGAAGTCCCACCCGGCGCCGCGCAGACCGACTCCGCGACCGATCGCCTGGCGCCGCCCCGGGAGGTCGCGGCGCGAGCCCCGCTGCTCGCGACCATGCTCGTCGAGCAGCAGTCCTCCGGCGAGACCGCAGTCCGCGCGCGCCTCGAGGGCATCGACGAGGACTCCAATCGCGCCTGGCGCCACGAGGCAGTCCGGGTTCAGGATCAGGACGAACGGCGAGGTCGTCGCGAGGAGCCCCTCGTTCACCGACGCGGCGAAGCCCCGATTCCGCCGCAGCGGTCGGAGCTCCGCGACCCCGCCGCACTCGCGGCACCAGCGACGAAGGGCGACGACGTGCTCGGGTCGGCTCGCCGCGTCGACGACGAGGATCCTCCCGACCCGCGGGTCCGCGCCGAGCCGACGCAGGCACTCCCGCGCCACCTCGCCGCTGTCGTGGGTCGGCACGATCACGTCCACTCGCGCCGTCGGATCGACGGGCTCGTGACCTCGCGGCGACTCCGTTCGCGCGAGCGTGGGCACGTGGTCAGGCTCCGCCCGCCATGCGCCGCAGCACGAACGGCAGGATGCCGCCGTGCCGGTAGTACTCGACCTCGACCGGCGTGTCGACGCGGCAGAGGGTGGAGAACCGCGTCGTTCGCCCGCTCGGATGCCGCGCGACCACCGCGACGTCCTGCCGCGGCGCGAGCCGATCATCGACCTCGACGTCGAACGTCTCGGTACCGTCGAGCCCGAGCGACGCCGCGGTCTCGCCGGGGCGATGGGTCAGCGGCAGCACGCCCATGCCGACGAGGTTGCTCCGGTGGATGCGCTCGAAGCTCTCGGCGATCACCGCCCGCACCCCGAGCAGGAGCGTTCCCTTCGCCGCCCAGTCGCGCGACGAGCCCATGCCGTAGTCCTTGCCCGCGAGCACGACCAGCGGGATGCCCTTCGCCTTGTAGCTGATGCTCGCGTCGTAGATCGGCTTGACCACGCCGTCGGTGAAGTCGGTGGTGACTCCGCCGGTCGTTCCGGGAGCGAGCGCGTTCTTGATGCGGGTGTTCGCGAACGTCCCGCGGGTCATCACGCGGTCGTTGCCGCGGCGCGAGCCGTAGCTGTTGAACATCGCCGGAGCGACGCCGTGCTCGACCAAGTAGCGACCCGCCGGGCTGTCCTTCTTGATGTCGCCCGCGGGCGAGATGTGGTCGGTGGTGACCGAGTCGCCGAGCCTCGCGAGGCAGCGGGCGCCGCGGATCGCCGCGATCGAGCCGGGCTTCAGGGTCATGTCGACGAAGAACGGCGGCTCCTGGATGTAGGTGGACTTCGCGTCCCACGAGTACATCTCGCCGCCGCCCGCCTTGATCCGCTGCCACGCGTCGGAGCCCTTGAAGACGTCCGCGTACTCCTTCTCGAACTGCGAACGCCTGACGAACTCGTGGACCGCGGCGTCGACCTCCTTCGCCGACGGCCAGAGGTCCTTGAGGTAGACCGCCCGCCCGTCGCGGGTGCGGGCGATCGGATCCTTCTGCAGGTCGATGTCCACGGTGCCGGCGATCGCGTAGACGACGCAGAGCGGCGGCGAGGCGAGGAAGTTCGCCTTCACGTCCTGATGCACCCGCGCCTCGAAGTTTCGGTTTCCCGACAGCACGCTCGCCACCACGAGGTCGCCCTCCTTGATCGCCGCCGCGACGTGGTCGGGCAGCGGTCCGGAGTTGCCGATGCAGGTCGTGCAGCCGTAGCCCACGGTGTTGAAGCCGACGGCGTCGAGGTGCCGCGTGAGCCCCGCCGCGTCGAGGTACTCGGTGACCACCTTCGAGCCCGGGGCGAGCGAGGTCTTCACCCACGGCTTGCGGGTGAGCCCAAGCGCCGCGGCCTTCTTGGCGACGAGTCCTGCGCCGATCATCACGCTCGGATTCGAGGTGTTGGTGCAGCTCGTGATCGCGGCGATCACCACCGAGCCGTGTCGCAGCTGGTACTCGTGCCCCTCGGGATCCCTCACGCTCACGCCGTCGGCGTCCGCCGTCGCGACGGCGGTCGCTGCCGCCGCCGGGCCGCCGGCCTTGTTGAAGACCTTCACGAGGTCGCGCCGCCACGCGACCTGCATGCTGGAGAGCGGCACGCGGTCCTGCGGACGCGAGGGACCCGCGAGCGAGGGCTCGATCGTGGAGAGGTCGAGCGTCAGCTCGCTCGAGTAGACGACCTTGGAGTCGTCCTCGCGCCACATCCCGTTCGCGCGGGAGTACGCCTCGACGGTCCCGACGAGCGCCTCCGGACGACCCGAGAGCCGCAGGTACGCGAGGGTCTGCTCGTCGACCGGGAAGAAGCCGATCGTCGCGCCATACTCGGGCGCCATGTTGGCGATGGTCGCGCGGTTCGCGAGCGGCATCTCCGCGAGGCCGGGACCGAAGAACTCGACGAACTTGTTCACCACCCCGTGCTTCCGCAGCATCTCGGTCGCGCGGAGGACGAGGTCGGTCGCGGTCACGCCCTCGGGCAGCCTGCCGACGAGGCGCACGCCCACGACCTCGGGGATCAGCATGTAGATCGGCTGCCCGAGCATCACCGCCTCGGCCTCGATGCCGCCGACGCCCCAGCCGACCACCCCGAGCCCGTTGATCATCGTGGTGTGCGAGTCGGTCCCGACGAGGGAATCGGGGAAGAGCACGCCGTCCCGCTCCCAGGTCACCTTGGCGAGGTACTCGAGGTTGACCTGGTGCACGATCCCCGTCGCCGGCGGCACCACCGAGAAGTTCGCGAACGCGCCCTGGCCCCACTTGAGGAAGGCGTACCGCTCCATGTTGCGCTCGAACTCGCGCTCGCCATTGATCGAGAGCGCGACGCCGGAGGCGAAGGCGTCGACCTGCACCGAGTGGTCGATGACGAGGTCGCAGGGGACGAGCGGGTTCACCTTCCTCGGATCGCCGCCGAGCCGCCGCATCGCGGATCGCATCGCCGCGAGGTCGACCACGCACGGCACTCCGGTGAAGTCCTGCAGCACGACCCGGACGGGCATGAAGGGGATCTCGACCTCGCCGACGTTCCGGGCGTCGTAGCGCATCAGCGCCTCGAGGTGCTCGTCGGTGACGACGCGACCGTCGTGGTGGCGAAGGCAGCTCTCGAGGAGCACCCGGATCGAGATGGGAAGCCGCCGGAAGTCGCCCATCCGCGAGAGGGCGTCGAGGCGGACGTACTGCTTGGGTCCGGAGGGAGTGTCGAGCGTCGCGCGGGCGCCGAAGCGGTCCGGGGTGGTCATGGTCGGTCGAGTCCTCGTCGAGTCGGAGGGTCGAGTATACGGACGCCCTTGCGGCGGTCCCGCCGGCTCACGGGGCGCCGCTGGTCGCGATGAGCCGGACCTGCGCACGCGGTCCCGCGACCAGGTGACCCGCCGGCACGCTCCGCGTCACGAAGGTGCCTCCCGCGACCACGCAGCCCCGTCCGACGACCACGTCGCCGCCGAGGATCGTCGCGCCCGCGTAGACGACCACGTCCTCCTCGAGCGTCGGATGCCTCTTCGTGCCTCGACCAAGGACGCCCTGCGGGCCGCGCTCGATCGACCTCGCGCCGAGGGTGACGCCCTGGTAGATCCGGCAGCGGGCGCCGACCACGGCGGTCTCGCCGATCACCACGCCGGTCCCGTGGTCGATGAAGCACGACTCCCCGATCGTCGCGCCCGGATGGATGTCGATGCCGGTCTCCCGGTGCGCGCTCTCGGCGAGCATCCTCGCGAGCACCCGGTGGCCGCGGTCGTGCAGCACCCGCGCGGCGCGGTGGGCGACGAGCGCCCTCGGACCCGGATAGCAGGCGACCACCTCGGCGAGGCTGACCGCGGCGGGATCGCCCTCGAGCGCCGCCCGGACGTCGAGGTGGATGCGCCGCGCGATCTCGGGCAGCTCGCGGAGGATCGCAACGGACTCCTGGGTCGGGTCGATCGATCCGACCTTCCTCGGATCGATCGCGGCGACGCCCGCGAGGAGCCCGACGAGATCCCCTTGCAGCGCCGCGACCTCCTCGTCGCTTGCGGAGGGCGGACCTGCCCACGGATCGAGCGCCGGGGCGAGGACCACTCGCCGAAGCGACTGCAGCCATCGGGCGAGCGCCTCGTCGTCGGGGATCGACGGGGGTCGCCGGACGTCGCCCTCGCGCGAGGATCGCCGGGAGTCCGGAGGCGGTTCACGCACCGGCGGTTCATCGGTCGCGAGGCAGCACGCTCGATGGAAAGAAAGCGACCTCCGGCGGAACGCCGGAGGTCGCGACGCACGGGCGAGGGGATCGACGAGGTCGGATCAGAACGACGACCACGAGGTGAGCAGGATGGTCAGGTCCGACGCGCCGACGAAGCCGTCTCGGTCGATGTCGCCGGGGCAGGCGCCGCTCGCGGGGCAAGGCCCCCACAGCCCGAGCAGCAGCGACAGGTCGACCGCGTTGATCACGCTGTCGTTGTTGAGGTCGGCGGGGTTCTCGAGCCGAACGATGCGGCCGGTGCCCTCGACCGGATACTGCGACTGGCGAATGGTGCCGCCGAGGCCCTGCTCGACGTAGTTCGCGAGCGCCTGCTGGTAGCTCACGCCGAGGTTCACGAAGGGAAGCTCGCCGAACGGGTACTGGTCGCCGCCGCGGGCGAGGAAGTCGATCGTCGCGACCACCACCGGCGGCGCGCCCTCGACCGGCAGACCGTCCTGCACGATGACGCTCCCGTCGTCGAGCACCACCCCGATCACCCGCTCGCCGGGCGGCGCGTCCACGAGGTAGGTGAAGCGGAAGCCCGCGACTTGGGCGAATCGACCGTTGCCGGAGGCGGGGAAGCCCGGCGGCGGCGAGACCCGCGACACCGCGTTCTCGAGGATCTCCTTGAACTGCGGGACGGGCACGGCGGGGAAGATCGAGACGAAGTTCGAGAACGGAAGGATGCTGAAGGTGTTGAGCTCGGTGAACGGACCCGCCGGGATGATCGAGTTGTTGCGGATCCCGCCGCCGTTCTGCAGGGCGACCTGGGGAAGCGGCAGCCCGTCCTCGAGCGCGATCTGGCGGGCCTGCCACAGCAGCGCGTCGGCGCAGAGGTTGCCCTCGTTGGTCTCGCGGGAGCGGATCTGCGCGGTCCGACCGTCGAGCGGGACCTCGCTGTTCGCGATGACGTTCGCGCCAAGCGCGGCGACGCACGCCTCGACCGGCTGCACCACGAGCGACTGGATCGTCGGCTCTGGCGCGACCGCGTCAGGGAACGCGCCGCCCACGACGCGGATCGGACCGCTCGTGGGGTCGATCGCGGTGATCTCGCCCGCCGCATCGAAGCTGACCTGCAGGCGACCGACGTAGCGGTAGTCGCCTGCAGTGGTGATGACCGGCACAGGGCGACCATCGGCGTCGTTCACGATGATCGGGTAGGGACCGACCGGCACCTCGCCCGGCAGGAGCGGCGTGCCCGGATTCGCGAGCAGGTCGTCGCCGCCACCGGCGATCACCACGTCGATGCCCCGCAGCAGCGGCACGAGGGCGAGGTCCTCCGAGACGCCCTGGAGGTGGCTCGTGAGGACGATGATGCGGACGCCCGCCGCGACGAGCAGGTCGATCTGCGCCTGGACCACGCCCGCGACGTCGGGATCGACCGTCACGTCGCCGGGACTCGAGATGAACGGCAGCGCCGGCGTGATCGCCCCGATGACGCCGACCGAGCGACCCTGCACGTCGATGATGACCGAGGGGGCGATCCGACCCGACGCCGCGAGCGGTGCGAGGTCGGGATCCGCGGAGACGTCGATGTTCGCCGAGAGGAAGGGCACCTCCGGCGAGAAGCCATCGATGAAGTTCCTCAGCACCGGCGGTCCGAAGTCGAAATCGTGGTTGCCGAGGCAGAGGGCGTCGTAGCCGATCAGGTCAAGGGCGATCGAGTCGTAGTAGGGCACGCCATGCTCGAGGCTGCAGTTCCACTGCGGTCCCGCGAGGAAGTTGTCGCCGGAGGTGAGGGTGAGCACTCCGCCCGGCGCCGCCGCCTTCGCGTTCGCCATCACCGTCGCGAAGCGGGCGACTCCCCCGAAGTCGGGCGTGCTCGGGCTCGCGCTGATGAGCTTCGACTCGCCATCGTTGTTGTGGAGGATCGTCAGCGTGAACGATCCCTTGCCGTCCGCCCACGCCGGACCGGCGAGACCGGCGGCGAGCCCAGCGACGGCGACCCGCCGCCATCCGATTCGTGCATCCTTCATGTCCGAGACCCTCCTGGGGACCAAGCGCCGGAGGGGATCCGCCCCGCTCCGTCGAGGTCCTTCGGAAGTGCATCCGGATCGCGCATGACCGGCGCGAGCGACGCGTCATCGATCCGCGTGGAAGTCGTGTCGCCGGCGCGATCGCCAGATGAGGGGAGGTCGAGGATCGCGCGAGCGCCGCGTGAAGGCTCCCAAGCGACGACCGCCGCCCTCGCGGGCGGCGGTCGATGAGGTTCCTTCGGGTGATCGAGGCCAGCGACTCAGTTGCCGCCGGCGCCGCCACCGTTGCCGCCGCCAGCACCGCCGCGACCGCCAGCACCGCCGCCATTGCCGCCGCGACCCCCACCACCACCGCCGCCGCCGGCAGCTCCGAAGCCGCCCTCCTCCCGGAGAACGCGCATCATCTCGCGGCGCTCCTCGCCGCTCAGCTCGCCGTCGCCATCCTTGTCGAACCGCTTGACCATCTGCTCCCGCATCTCGGGGGAGAACTGCATGCCGCCCTGCCCGCGACCACGGCTCCGCTCCGGAAGCAGCGCGACTTGCTCGGGCGTGAGGAGCCCCTCGAGTCGGTCGCGGTACTGACGGTCGGTCTCGTTCTTCGCGTCGATCGCCTCGCGGACCGGGTTGGGACCCTGCTCCCCGCCGAAGTTGCCGAAGCCGAAGCCTCCGCCCGCCATGGCGGTCGCGATCGTGGAGACGAAGCGCTCCGCCTCGAGGAGCTGCTGCTGCGGCTCGAGGCGACGGGTCTGGGCGAGGATCTGCTCGTTGCGGGAGGCGAGCTCCATCTCGTAGGCGACCTGCAGCGCGAGCACGCTCTCGAGCACCGACGCGTCAAGTCCCTCGATCCCGATCGCCACGTCGAACGCCCGCTCGGTCTGGGTCGGAGCGAAGATCCGCTCGAAGGCGGCGGCGAGGATCGCCGCGTCGAGCGCCTTCGCCTCGTCGGTCTCGCCGAGCGCGGAGACCAGCTGGCCGCGGTAGAGCTCGTTCACGTCGCGGAGCGCCGTGCGGAGCTGCATCTGCCGCTCCATCGCCCGCATCGCGCCGGTGACGTCCGCCTGCTCGAGTGCCCGGTACATCTGGGTCGAACCCTGCACCACCGCGTCGTCGCGCTGGCGGAGCGCCTGGTCGAGGACGACCTCGTACTGGTCGAGGATCGGATCGAGCTTCGCCCGCGACTCGTCGGAGATCTCCGCCTCGTCGACGACGAGGAAGAGGTTCACGCCCTCGCCGGCGAGGCGGGACTTCGGAAGGCTCTTCTCGCGGACGAGGAACCGGTCGAAGGACGGCCAGACCGCGAGCTGCTCGTCGCGGAGCTGCGCCTTGAGCCCGTCGACGAACTCGCTGCGCATCGCCGCCTTCCGCTTCTGCCAGTCCTCGAGCCGGGCGAACATCTCGCCCATCGCGGCGCGGATCTGCGCGCCCATCCCGCCGTCGCCCTGCTCCTCGAGCATCTGCTGCTGGAGCTTGCCCATGCGCTCGCGCCAGATCCCGCGGACCTGCTCGGGGTCGAGCTCGCCGCCGGCGGCGTCGCGCATCCGCTGGAGCTCCTCCTGGATGCCGCGGGCCTCCTCCTCGAAGCGGGTCCGCATCTCGGGGGTGACCATGTTGCTGAAGAGCTGGCGACCCATGTCGGCCATCTGCTCCGTCACGCCGCCGATCGCCTCGCCGTACTCCGCCTCGTAGTCGCCCATCAGCGTCTCGACGACGAGGGTCTGCGTGTCGTCGAGCCCGAGCTGGGAGACGAAGAACGGCACGTCGCGCCGCATGAAGTCGGGCTCCATCAGCTCGCGGACGTCTCGCATGCCGCCGCCCATGCCACCCATGCGACCGCCCATGCCGCGCCCGCCCTGACCGCGGCCGCCTTCCTGACCGCGACCCTGACCGCGACCCCCGCCGCCATCCTGCTGGGCGTCCTGACCACCTCGACCTCGCCGACCCTGCTGCCCGGTGTCTCCCTGCGAAGCACCCTGATCCTGGGCAAGCGATCGCGAGGAGAGCACGCCGAGCGGTCCGTCGACAGGGGCGAGGAAGGTCAACGAGAGCGCGACGAGCGGCACGCCCGTCGCGCGAAGCGAGCGACGAAGGGACGATGCGGGGATCCGATCCATGGTCAGGGTGCTCCGAGGGATGACGGGGCGAACTCCACGACGATCGTCGTGGAGCGTCGCCAACGGGTGTCGCCCTTAGGTTATGGCAGCGACCTGGTCGCTTCGTCGCGAATCGTCGCGAGGAAGCTTCGCCTTCGCCGGGTCGAGCGGGGACAAAAACACGACGAGCCCGGCAACGGTGTCTCCTCCAACACCGTCTCCGGACTCGTCGAAGCGGACGAGACTACCGCCCCCCCACCCTCGATCGAAGTCCTAAGTCTCGAAATCAACCGGGTTCGACGCCGGGCGGGTCCGGTAACCCCCCGGCGATCCGGTCACGCTTGTCCGGTCTCGTTGATCCGGTCGAGTCGATGCGGTCTAGGCGATCTGCACTGCCCATCCTGCCCGCGATCAACCACGAGAGACCACGGCAGCGGTCGCCGATCAAGCCCGCCTCGGCGAACGCCGAATCCTCCCCCGATCGGAGGTCGCCCGTGGCTGACCATGGCGATCCTCCGCCTCGACGATGGACCAAACCCCGGAACCAACTCCCACCGACGCCGGCTACGTGCTGGTCCTCGACTCGGATCCGCGTGGTGCCGCGGCGCTTGCCGACTGCCTGCGTGCCGCCGGCTTCGCGGTCGGCACTGCGGACCCTCGGGAGCCGGCGGCGTCCGAGGAAGCGGCGTGGACCGCCGCGCTCCTTGAGTTGTCCGGACCGGAGGACCTCGCGACGCTTCGCGACCTGCGACGACGGGCGCGCGGCACCGCGATCCTCGCGATCGCGAGCTTCGGCACGGTCGAGGGCGCCGTCGCCGCCATGCGGGAGGGCGCCGACGACTACCTCGTGAAGCCGGTGGTGGACCGCGAGCTCCTCGCCTCGCTGCGGCGAGCCATCGACCGCCGGCGCCTTTCGTCCCCGAGTCCCCGCCTCTCGATCTCGACCTCAAGCACCCTTCCGGAGGTGCTTGGTCGCGATCCGCGGATGATCAAGCTCCAGTCGCTCGCCGCGTCGGTGGCGGGCACCCGCGCGACCGTGCTGATCACCGGCGAGTCCGGCACCGGCAAGAGCCTCATCGCCCGGGCGATCCACCGCGCCTCGCCGCGTGCGAGCGGCCCGTTCATCGAGATCTCCTGCGGCTCGATCGCCGAGACGCTCCTCGAGAGCGAGCTCTTCGGGCACGTGCAGGGCGCGTTCACCGGCGCCATCGCCGACCGGCGCGGACGGCTCCTCGCCGCGCACGGCGGCACGCTCTTCCTCGACGAGATCAACTCCGCGAGCCCAGCGCTGCAGCTCAAGCTGCTCCGCGTCCTGCAGGAGCGGACCTTCGAGCCCGTCGGATCGAACGACCCCATCGAGGTCGACGTCCGCATCGTGCTCGCCTCGAACCAGCCGCTCGAGCGGCTCGTCGCGGAGGGACGGTTCCGGCAGGACCTCTACTACCGGATCAACGTGGTGCCCCTTGAGGTCCCTCCACTCCGGGACCGGCGTCAGGACGTTCCTGAGCTCGCCGAGGCGTTTCTCCAGCGCTTCGCGGTCGAGCATGCTCGCCCGATCGCCGGACTCGACGCCGAGGCGACGCGGGCGATCGTCTCCTACCACTTCCCGGGGAACGTCCGAGAACTCGAGAACCTCGTCGAGCGTGCGGTGGTCCTCGCCAGGGGACACCTCGTCACCCTCGCCGACCTTCCCGAGACGCTGCGACCAAGTCCATCGGAGACCTCCGCCGACGTCCGAGTCGAGTCGGCGCCTGCTCGCCCGACCCTCGAGGAGGCGCTTGCCGAACCGGAGCGTCGGATCCTGACCGAGGCGCTTCGTGCGAACGGCTGGAACCGCACCCGCACCGCGGCATCGCTCGGGATCGACCGCACGACCCTCTACAAGCGGATGCGCCGGCTCGGCATCGGGGCGGAGGGACGCGTCGCATGAGGCACCGACCCACGGGCGAGCGAGGAACACAAACCCTCACGTGACCGGATAACGCCCTTCGCGGACGCGAGGCAAGATTTCGGGGCACGGAGGACGATCTGAGGGAACTAGAGGAGAGTTCTCAAGCGATCGACGGGGTCGGCCCTGCCCAAGACGTCATATCGTCGAGGTTCCGGAGGGGGAGCCCGTCGCCGGTGGAGGTCGACTCGTGACGGTCGCGGGACCGTCGCGATCGGATGGAACGCGTCGGCGATCATGCGTCGCCCTTGGAACGAGCGAAGGCTCATCGGACCTGCTCGTGAGGACTTGGCGGACCCGGTGATCCAGTAAGGAGTCGAACATGCACGTTGATCGAACCGTCGCGTCGCTGACCGTCGCCGCCTGCCTCGGCATGGCGTCCGTCGCCTCCGGACAGGCTCCGGCCTTCACGGGTCCGCTGCCGTATCAGGGGATCCAGGACAGCCCTTACTTCTCGAGCGGCCAGGTGTGCTACGCCCTCGAGACCTTCCCGCAGGGGGCGATCTCCGTCCCCGGGTTCTCGTTCAGCCCCAACGGCGCGGCGATCGTCCCTGGCGTCGGAGTTCCTCCCGGCGGCTTCGTGCTGCAGGCAAGCTCGCTCGGCGTCATCCAGATGAACTTCGCGCCGGACGCCTCGACCGGTCAGTACCCGACCCAGGTCGGCTTCATCTGGACGGGCGGCGGCACCCCGGAGATCGGCTCGCAGCTCACCGTCACCGTGATCTCCGGCGGCAGTCAGGCGGTCTCGCAGCAGTACACGAACCTCCCCTACAACGACCCCGCGCTGCCCCAGGACAACACGTTCTTCGGAGTGACATGGAGCACTGGGGTCCAGCAGGTCCGGCTCGCGTTCAACCCCTTCTCCCCGACCATTCCCAACCAGGTCGACGACATCCAGTTCTCGCTCGCCTCCAAGGTGACCGCGATCGAACCTGCCTCGGCGAGCTACGACGCCGCCGGCGGCACCGGCTCCTCCGCCGTGACCCTGAACGGCGCCGGATGCGGCTGGACCGCGACCACGACTGATCTCTGGATCTCCATCACCAGCGGCTCCGGCTTCGGCAACGGCACCGTCCAGTACTCGGTCGCCGCGAACACCGGCGCAGCTCGAACGGGCTCGATCTCGGTGAGCGGCACCGGCGGTGGTCTCTCGATCTCGATCGCACAGGCCGCGAGCGGCGAGTGCGCCATCACCGGCATCAGCCCGACCTCCGCGTCGGCGACCGCGGCAGGCGGTCCCGGCTCCTTCGCCGTGACCGTCAGCAACGCGACCTGCACGTGGAGCGCCTCGACGAGCGATGCCTGGATCACGCTGACGACCGGCTCCGGCACCGGCGACGGCAACGTTGCCTATGCGATCGCCGCGAACACTTCCACCGACGCCCGCACCGGCACCATCTCCGTCGGCGGCTTCGCCTTCACCGTCACCCAGAGCGGCGTCCCCTGCGCGGTCACCGCGATCAACCCGACCTCCGCGTCGGCGAGCGCCGCCGGCGGTCCCGGCTCCTTCGCCGTGACCACCAACGGCGCGACCTGCGCATGGAGCGCCACGACGGGCGATGCCTGGATCACCCTCACCACCGCCTCCGGCACCGGCAACGGCACCGTCGGCTACACCGTCGCCGAGAACACCGTCACCATCGCCAGGACCGGCACCATCACCGTCGAGGGTCTCACCTTCACCGTCACGCAGGACGGCGCTGCCTGCGCCGTCGTCGAGATCAGTCCGACCTCGGCGAGCTACGCCCCCGCCGCAGACACGGGCTCGTTCCTCATCACGACCAACGGACCGACGTGCCCCTGGTCGGCGAGCACCACCGATCCGTGGATCACCGTGACGACTCCCTCCGGGACCGGGAGCAGCCTCGTCGAGTACGCGGTCGCGGAGAACACCGGCGCCGAGTCGAGGACTGGCACCATCACCGTCGGCGGACTCGACTTCACCATCACGCAGTCCTCGCCGCAGGCGGCGGTGTTCGTGATCCCGGACCAGCCCTACCTCAGCCTGACCGACAGCCCCTTCTTCGGTCAGGGCATCTCCTGCTTCGAGGTCGAGTTCTATCCCAGCGGCGGCACCGCGGTCGACGGCGTGACCTATGCCCCCGGCGAGATCGTGCCCGGCGTCGGCGTCGCGCCCGGTGGCTTCGTGCTGCAGTCCGTGGGCGGTCAGGTCGGCTTCACCATCGACGCGGCGATCGCGGCAGGCGGTCAGCCGCCGATGGCGGTCGGCATCGTGTTCACCGGCGGTCCAGCCTCCTCCGCGACGGTCACCGTCACCGACCCCAACGGCGTGCAGGCGATCGCCATCCTGCCCGTGACGGCGAACGACCCGACCAATCCCTCGGACAACCAGTTCGTGGGCGTGGAGTGGTTCAACGGCGTCAGCCAGATCGCCGTGTCGTTCGATCCCCCGGGCGGCACCTACCAGTTCGACCAGCTGCAGTTCAACATCCCCTCGGCGTTCTGCCAGACCGGTCAGCCCGACTTCAACGGCGACGGCTGGAACGACCTCGTGGTGCAGAACCCCTCGACCGGAGAGACCGGCGTGCAGCTCCTGCTCGACGGCGAGGCGGCTGGCTACCTCTCGACGGGTCAGACCGCCGGCGCCGAGTGGCGGGCGAGGGCGCTCGGCTTCTGGGGTCAGGGCGCGCCCGGTCGACCCAGCATCTGCTTCCGCAGCGAGGTCAGCGGCGTCGTCGGAAACTGGCTGCTCGACGGACCGGACTTCACCTCCGCCTACGTGGTGAATCCCACCGTCTCGCTCGCTTGGCGAGTCTCCGCAAGCGGAGACTTCGACCTCGACGGGATCGACGACCTCGTGTGGCAGAACCTCTCGACCGGTCAGACCGGCGTGTGGTACTTCGGCGCGAACGGGCAGCCCGCCTCCTTCGTCTCGATGCCGACCCAGCCGCCCGCGGGCTGGCTCTGCGAGGGCAGCGCCGACTTCAACGACGATGGTCGATCGGACCTCCTCTGGCGCAATCAGACGAGCGGACAGATGGGCGTCTGGTACCTCGGCGGCGCCGACGGCCTGGCGATCCAGAACATCGGTCTCGTCGCGACGGCGGGAAGCCCCTCCTGGGCGATCGTCGGTCTCTCCGATCTGGACAGCGACGGCGTTCCCGACCTCCTCTGGCAGCAGGTCAGCGGAGGCACCTTCGGCGTCTGGTACATGGGCTTCGACCCGCAGACCTTCGGGCTGAGCGTCACCGCGATCGAGGTTCCGACGCTCGGCGTCTCGAACGCCTGGCGCATCCGCGGCTGATCGCCGCCACGAGCGTGATCCACGCGAAGGGCCGACCCCACCGGGTCGGCCCTTCTTCGTTGGCGGCTGCCGGGTCCGTCCGGTCGCCGCTCCTTAGCATCGGAGGCATGAACTCGGCGCCGCGGCACTCCACACGCCTCTCGATGCGGCTCAACGCCAGCCCGATCGCTCGTCGGGCGATGCGGTGGGCGAACGCCCTCGGCGTGCCCTTCGCGCCGTTCCGAGTGCGCGTCGGACGCTGGACGCTGCACGCCCCGACCGTCGACCGGCTCGCCGCGCTCCTCGTGATGCGTCGATCAATCGACCACGACCCGGGGATCGCGATCTGGCGCCGCCTCTGCCGACCGGGCACCTGCGCGATCGACGTCGGCGCGAACATGGGTCTCTACAGCCTGGTCGCCGCCGAGGAGGTCGGTCCGGCCGGACGCGTGATCGCGGTCGAGGTCGACCACCGCAACGCCGATGCCGCGGATCGCAGCTTCAGGCTCGCCGACGCCCGCCACGTCCGGCTGCTTCGGATCGCCGCGCTCGACCGGGACGGCGAGGTCGAGCTCGGGACGCGTGACGACCACGCGGGTGACCACCAGGTCATGGCGGACGATCCGGCACGGCGCCGGAGCATGGTCCCCTGCCGTCGCCTCGACTCCGTGATCGACCGCGACCTCGAGGTCTCCGCGATCAAGCTCGACATCCAGGGTGCCGAGGGTCTCGCTCTCGCCGGACTCGAGGCGACCATCGCCGCCAACCCGCGCATCGCCGTGCTGATGGAGTTCTGGCCGGCGGCGCTCCGCCGCTGCGGCACCGATCCCGAGTCGCTGCTCCGCGGGTGGCACGCGCGAGGCTTCGCCGCCGCGGTCGTCGAGACGGACTCCCCGCGCGCGGTCGATCTCCGGCGCCCGGGCGAGGTCGTCGCGGCAGCGGAATCTCGGAGCTTCTGCGACCTGGTCCTCGCCCGCGACCCGACGACTTGGCGCGAGCGGGCGGCGCGAGGCTGAGCGGCGAACATCCGGGGTGGATCAGGACTCGACTCGGGCCACCACGTTGATGCCGCTTCCCGCCGGCAGCATCGCCCGAAGCCCCCGCTCGTCCAACGGGACTTCCTGACCCCTCAGGCTGCGAGACCGGTAGCCGAGGTCGCGGAGCAGCTCGACCATCCGACCGAATCGGCGGGGTCCGATCTCGTCGTGGGCGGAGGGCGCGAGCTCCATGACGATGGGCGGCCGAGCGTGCCGAAGCAGCGCCGTCGCGCCCTCGAGGACCTCCGACTCGTAGCCGTCGACGTCCATCTTGACGAGGTCGACCGCGGAGAACTTGCCCTCGCGCCAGAGCGCGTCGAGCGAGGTCGCTCGAGCGCCATCGGTCGCGCAGGGGACTCCGCCGTGCTCGCCTCGACCGGCGTCGCTTCCGACCACCGGCCACTGGGCGCGGATCTCGCTCGGCGCACGTCCCTCGCTGCGTCCGAGGAACGCCTGATGCACCGACACCCGCGCCGCGAGCCGCGGGTTCAGCGCGAGGTTCGCCCGCAGGCGATCGACGCCGCGCCGGGTCGGCTCGAAGGCGTGCACCCGTCCGGTGTCGCCGACCATCTCGGCGAGCGGCAGGCTCAGCGCGCCGACGTTCGCGCCCACGTCGAGCACCACCGCGCCGGAGTGGGCGAACGCGGCGCAGGCATTCCGCACCCGGGGCTCGAAGGATCCGAGCAGCGCGATCGAGAGGTCGATGCCGTCGTCCCAGTCGATCGTCCACCGGATCCCGCGGCGCTCGACGACCGGCGGAGGACCTCCGCGGAGCCTCGACCACGACAGGTATGCGGCCCGGATCATCCGGGCAAGGGCGATCTTGGTGCTGGTCCGCACGAGACTCCGGCTCCGCGGGAGCGCGTCGGGGCGAGGCGCACGCAACGCAGTTCGAGAGGATAGTCGAGCCCTCGCTAGACTCCGGTGGAGGTCATGGCCGAACGAGACACGACGGAGCAACCAACGCCCGAGCCGATCGCTCGCGAGGGGATCGGCTGGTCCCGAGTCCTCGTCCACCTCGTGTTCGGCCTGTTGGTCCTCGCCGCGCTGTTCATGACGGTGCACAACCGAAGGGTGGACACCGTCCACTTCGACGAGCGCTGGAGCGGGATCTTTCCCGACCGCTGGGGACGACTCGCGGACCTCTGGGTCGAAGAGGGCTACTGGCGGCATGGCGGACTTTGGCGGCTCGACCGGGACGAGTGGTTCCAGCAGGGCGTCGCGGATGGCGGAGCCAACCAGTGGTTCGACCCAGCCACCTACGAGCCCGACGCGCCGCACTACTACCGGTCCAACTCCGCGCTCTTCGTGCTGCCCATCGCCGCGGCGAAGGCGATCGGTCGGCTGCTTGGTGCCGACGGCGAGCAGCGGCTCGTCGTCGTGCTGACCTCGCAGATCGTGGTGATGGTCGGCGCCGCCCTGGTCGGACTCCTCGCGGGCCGGCTGGCGCTGCTCGCCGGAGCGGACTCCCGCGCCTCGCTGGTGCTGGGACTGTCCGCCCAGCTGGTCTTCCAGACCAATCCCCTGAACCTCGCCGCCTACTGGGATCTCTGCCCGCAGCACGTGTTCGTCGCCCCGCTCTGCCTGTTCCTGATCGGTCTGACCGATCCGGAACCCCGGCGTTCCTCCGTGCTCCGCGTCGTGGGGGTCGCGGGCATGACGGCGGTCGACGTGCCCCACGCGGCGATCGCCCTCGGGTCCTGGGCGGTCGCCTCGTGGCTGCTGCGGTCCGAGGAGCTGCGGGGGCGACGGCTCGCGGCGACGGTGCTCCCGGCGGTCGCGGTGGTCGCGGTGGTCGCGCTGCAGTTCCTCGTGGCGAAGTGGATGCATCCCGAGGCGAGGTTCCTCGGCAGCGGCATCCTCTCGAGGACGGGGCTCGACGGGGACGTGGCGTCGCAGTCGGGCGTGCTCGACGGCTTCGTCCGGCTGATCCGCGGTCCGGTGCTCTACGGCGGAGGTCGAGCCGGAACGGACCCGCTCTTCTGGTCGACGGCGCTGGCGGTCCCCTTCGTCGCGCTGATCCTCGCGGCGGTCCGACCACGGCTGCGACCGACGGCGCTGCCGATCGCGGTCGCCCTCGGGACCTTCGGCGGATTCGTGCTGGTCTTCTCGAACGCCTTCGCGATCCATCCCTACGTGTATCCGGTGCTCCTCCTCGTCGCGTCGATTCCGGCGGTCTTCGGCGTGCTGTTCGGCGCGCTCGAGGGCGGCATCGGTCGTCCGAGGATCTTCGCCTTGATCGCGATCGCGATCGCGATCACGTCGTCCCTCGCGGCGCTTCGCGCATTCGCCGTCCACTTTCCGGTCGGCGCGGGCGAGCGCCTGATGGCTCCCCGGGCGGCGCTCGAACGATCGCCGATCGGGGTCGCCCTCGTCGACTGAACGTCGCCCTCGACACGCGACGGGGCGATCGCGTCGACCCCGGAGAACCTCCCATCGTCGAGAACCTCCTCGAGCAGCGCTTCCCACCGGACCGGCGGCGATCCTGCGGGGTCCGCCGCGGAGGTCCGTCGTGATCGACCACGCCGCACGGACGATCGCCGCGATCGGAGACCGCCTCGGGATCGGCGCCGACCTGCTTCACCGGATGCTCTCGGGCACGGCGCTCTCGGGCGTCGCCAGCGCCCTCACGCAGGTTCCCCTCCTGATCCTCACCTGGACGGTCGCCCGCGCCTCGGGCGAGTCCGGACTCGGCGACTTCGCGGTGATGACCGGACTCGCGGCTGCCCTCGCGTCGTTCCTCCAGTTCGGGACCGGCTACGGCACGACCTGCCTCGTCGCCCGCCATGCCACGGACGCCCCCCGCCTCGCCGCCGCCCATGCCACCCTCGCCGCGGTGATCGTTGGATCGCTGACGATCGTCGGCGCCGGGATCTTCCTCGCCGTCCGAGGTCCGATCGTCGCGGGGTGGATGGAGCGACCGGACCTCGTCCCGCTCGCGCTCCCCACCGCGCTGCTCCTCGCCGGACTCGCGGTCTCCTTCCCGCTGCAGGGGGTGCTCATCGGCCTCGGCGCGGTCCGCGGCTGGGTGCTCGGGTCGCTCGTCGGCGGGCTCGCCCTGACCGGGCTCGCCGTGGTCGTCCTCCGCGGGCTTCCGCTGCCGACCGTGCTCGTGATCTACGCCGCGATCACGTGGGCGCAAGTGGCGGTCCTCGCCGCCGCGGCGAGCAGGGCGCTTCGAAGTCGCTGCGGAGGCTGGACTCGACCCGACGCCCCGTCGAGGCGGGAGTTCCTCCACTTCATCGCGCCGCTCGGTCTGTCCGGCATCTTCATGCAGCCGATCGCCTGGGTCGTGCTCGCGTGGCTCTTCCGGCAGGAGGGAGGTCCCGCCCAGGTGGGGCTCTTCAACGCGGCGATCACCCTTCGTGCCATCGCGCTCTTCATCCCGTCGCAGGCGAACCGGATCGGCTCGGCGATCGTCGCCGCGCGGGCGGTGAGGTCTGACGCGCTTCGCGCCGGGGTGCGGGTGAACGCCTTCGTCGCGGTCGGGGGCTTCCTGCTCGTCGCGCTGCCGCTCGCCGCCGGGGCTTCGTGGGCGATGGGAGTCTTCGGACCAGGCTTCGAGTCGGGGGCGGGCGTGCTGCTGGTCCTGCTCGCCGCCGGCGCCCTCGACGTCGTCGCGCAATCGCTCTTCCAGCGCGTGCAGGCGGCGGGGCGGATGTGGCGGTCGCTCCTGCTCATCGTGATCCCGCGCGAGGGAACCCTCCTCGCCGCGGGAGCGCTGCTCGGCTCGACCGCCCTCGGTCTCGCCTGGGCGACGTTCCTCTCGATGGCGGTCGGCATGGTCGCCTGCGCCGCGGTCGGGCGCCGGGCGATCAGCCCGACGGCGGACGGATCGCGGTCACCGCGATCAGCGGACGAAGCGCCCTGACCTCGCAGGGCTGGAGCAGCGCGAGGGCGTTGAGCCCGAGGCTCGCGACGCGGGCGATGGCTCGAGGCATCCGCTCCTCGAGGGTCAGGATCCACGGGCTCGCGCGGCCACACGACCACGCCACGACGCTCGCGCCGCCGGCGTCCCGCATCGCGGACGCCATCGCCTCCGGGCTCATGATCGACAGGTTGTGGATGTCGAGCTTCTCGCGGTCCAGCCAACCCTGGATGCTCCCGTAGATGCCGCCGTAGTGCGGGATCAGCACGACCACCCGCCCGCCCGGTCGCACGAGCCCGAGGTGCCGCGCGAGGCACGGACGGGGATCGTCGAAGTGCTCGACGACTCCGGCGCTGTAGACCGCGTCGAAGGCCGCCGGCTCGAAGCTGGTGGCGAAGAGGTCCTCGCAGCGCACGTCGCCCCTGACCCCCGCCGCCGCGAGGCGACGCCGCGTCGACTCGACGCCGCCCGGCGCGAAGTCGAGCCCCGCGACCTCGTGCCCGCGGCGCCCGAGCCACGCGAGCCACTTGCCTGGCGCGCAGCCCACCTCGAGGACGCGATGGCATCCCTCGAGCGAGCGAGACAGCACCGACCGCAGGTTCCGGTTGCCCACGTTCAGGAAGTTGGGGAGCAGGCGGCGGTCGGCGTCCGACCACACGCCATCCCAGTACGCCGCGTCGACGCGGGGAACGTTTGCTTCGACGTCGTCGAGCTGAGGCAAAGGCGTGGACTCCCGTGGAGGTCGCGGCGGCGGGGCGGTCGAAGGTATCCTCCGCCGCCGGACGGCATGGATCAAGAAGGACTTGACCGCGGCGCAGCGCCGACGACGATGACCTCTCGATCCGCCACGATCAGCGCCGGGCAGCTCGGACGGGATCGACCGCCCGCCGGCGACGACCGATCGATCCGGGTGCTGCACCTCATCGTCGGTCTCGGCACCGGCGGCGCGGAGGTGGCGCTCCTCCGCCTTGCGTCCGGTCTGATCCGGACCGGCGTCGAGTCGCGGGTGATCACGCTGACCTCGGGCGGGACGCTCGAGTCGAGCTTCCATGACGCGGGGGTCGCGGTCGACCCCCTCGCCGCGCTCGTCGCATCCCCCAGCCGGCTTCGGGCGATGCGGCGATGGCGACCGGACGTCCTGATGGCATGGATGCCGCACGCGCATGCGGTCGCGCCCGTGGTCCGCCGGATCCTGGGTGCGCCGCGGATCGTCTTCAACGTCCGCCAGACCCTCGAGGAGCTCGCGGCGAAGCCGCTGCACTCGCGGGCGTGCATCTCGATCGCCGCGCGGGCGTCGCGCTCGATCGACGCGGTCGTCTACAACTCCGAGCGAGGTCGACTCGACCACGTCGCGCATGGCTACGCCGCCCGCCGCGAGATCGTCATCGGCAACGGGTTCGAGGTTCCCGAGCCCACAAGCGACTCCGATCGCCTCGCGGCGCGGCGCCGGCTCTTGCTCCCCGAGGATCGACCAGTCGTCCTCTTCGTCGGACGTGATCATCCCGACAAGGGCTTCGAAGACTTCCTCCGCGCGGCGGTCGCCCACGCCTCGCAGGGCGACGCGACCTACGTGGTGGCGGGGCGCGGCTTCGAGGCGGATCGCGCCGGACGATGGAGCATCCCCGCCTCGATCGCCGACCGCTTCCGCTGGCTCGGCGAGCGTCGCGGTTCCGACCTTACGGAGGTCTGGCGGGCGGGCGACCTCTTCGCGTCGACCTCCATCACCGAGGCATTCTCGAACGCGGTCGGCGAGGCGATGTCGTTCGGGGTGATTCCGGTCGTCACCGACGTCGGCGACTCGGCACGGATCGTCGGCGACCGAGGCGTGGTGGTCCCTCCGAGGCGCCCGGACCTGATGGCGGCGGCGTGGCGCGAGGTGCTCTCGCTCGACCCCGCGGAGCGGGCCCGCCGCGGCGGGCTCGCGAGGGAGCGGATCCGCCGGGAGTTCTCCCTCGACGCGGTGGTCGACCGCTATGCGTCGCTCCTCCGCGAGCTGGTCGCCGCGGACCACGCCGCCTGAGGCGGCGACCCTGCGTCGGCTGCCGGGCTCCGCTCAGCCCTCGCGCGACCAGCAGCGCGCCCACGCCTGCAGCATCAGCACCATCCAGAGCTGCGGCGCGTGCGAGGTGCGACCCTCGAGGTGCTCGCGCCAGATCCGCTCGACCGCCTCGGGACGGAAGACGCCCACCGACTCGAGCTCGCGCCGCTCGAGCAGCGACTCCGCCCACTCGCGCAGCGGTCCGCGCATCCAGCGGTCGACCGGGACGCCGAAGCCCATCTTCGGCCGCTCGAGCAGCTCCCGCGGCACCCGCCGGAACGCGAGCTGCCGCAGCGCCCACTTCGAGACGCCGCCGCGGATCTTCATCGCGAGCGGCAGCGTGAAGGCGAACTCGACGAGCCGATGGTCAAGCAGCGGATTCCGCGCCTCGAGCGACTGCGACATCGTCGCGCGATCGACCTTCACGAGGATGTCGTCGACGAGGTAGGTCACCACGTCCGCCTGCATCATGCGGACGTCGAGCGAGCCGTCCTCCATGACCCACTGCGGGTCCGTCAGCGGATGCTCCGGCTCATTGGCATCGACGAGAAGCTCGCCCGGTCGGCTCGCGACCGAGACGAGCCCGCGGTAGAGCTGCCACGCGTCGTCGACCGACGCCCGCTCCGCGAGCTTGTGCAGCCGGTCGCCCGGCGCCCCGGTCGCCCAGCGGGCGGGAAGCCGGCGGGTGATGGGACCAAGCACGCGGTCGAGGACGCCGCGCGGCACCGCCCGGAGCATGCCCGCCGCCGCGCGCCGCGCGGGCGCCGGGAGCCGCGAGAGCGCTGCCCACGCCGCTTGCGTCCATCGATATCGCTCGTAGCCGCCGAACATCTCGTCGCCGCCGTCGCCGGAGAGGATCACCGTCACCTCGCGGCGCGAGGCGATCGACACGAGGAGGGTCGGCAGCTGCGAGGAGTCCGCGAACGGCTCGTCCCAGATCCGCGGCAGCTCGGGCACGAGCGCGAGCGCCGCCTCGGGACGGAGGTACTCCTCGTGATGCGCGGTGCCCAAGTGCCGCGCGACCGCCGCCGCCGCGGGCGCCTCGTCGAAGCCGAAGTCGCGGAAGCCGATCGTGAAGGTCCGCACCGGCTGGTCGGAGAGCCGCACCATCGTCGCGGCGACGGCGGTCGAGTCGATGCCGCCCGAGAGCCACGCCCCGAGCGGCACGTCCGCGATCATGCGGATGCGGACCGCGTCGTCGAGCCGCGCGGCAAGCGCCTCGATCGCCTCCTCCTCGGTGCCCCGGAACGGCTCGGCGAGGCCGCGCTCGACCACCTCCTTCGCCGACCAGTAGCGCTCGAGCGCCGCCCCGCCGGTCGACCGCCGCCAGCGGAGCAGGTGTCCGGGCGGGAGCTTGCGGAGCGCCGAGTGGATGCTCCACGGCCCCGGAACGTAGCCGTGACGCGCGTAGAGCGCCGCGGCGCCGCGGTCGAGGTCGAGCCTCGCCCCCGGGAACCGCCGGATCGCCTTCAGCTCGCTCGCGAAGACGAGCGCCTCGCCCTCCGCGACCTCGAGCCGCGGGCTCGTCGCGGCGCGCCCGGCGCGGGAGGCGATCCCGTAGTAGAGGGGCTTCACGCCGAGTCGGTCGCGGACGAGCAGCAGCTCCTGCTCGCGCTCGTCCCAGACCGCGAAGGCGAACATGCCGACGAATCGGGCGACGGCGCCCGCGACGCCCCACTCCTCGAACGCCGCGAGCATCACCTCGGTGTCGGAGTGCCCGCGGAAGCGGTGCCCCTTCGCCTCGAGCCCGCCGCGGAGGTCGCGGAAGTTGTAGACCTCGCCGTTGAAGGCGATGACGAAGCGCCCCGACGCCGACGCCATCGGCTGGTGCCCGAGCGGCGAGAGATCCTGGATCGAGAGCCGCCGGAAGCCGAGCCCGACCCGCGCCTCGGGGCTCCACCACGATCCCTCGTCGTCCGGACCGCGGTGGCGGATCGCGTCCGCCATCGAGGCAAGCACGCGCCTCGGATCATCCCGTAGCAAGCCGCGATCGACGAAGCCGGCGAGTCCGCACATGAAGAAGCCTCGGCGTCGTCCGCGCGACCGCGGGGCTCAGAGCGTCGCCTCGGCGTCCGCCTTCGCGCCCTCGATGATCGCCCGCAGGATGTCCTCGATCCCGAGCGACGGGCGATAGCCGACCGCCGCGTGGATCTTGGAGAGGTCCGGCGTGCGGCGGCGCATGTCCTCGAAGCCCGCCCCGAAGACCTGCTCGTAGGGCACGTGCTCGATCGTCGAGTCGCTGCCGGTCATCGCGATGATCCGCCGCGCGAGGTCGTTGATCGAGATCTCCTCGTCGCTGCCGATGTTGAAGACCTGCCCCTCGGCGGCGGGCGAGGCGACGAGGGCGAGCATCGCCCGCACCGCATCGTGGACGTGGGTGAAGCAGCGGGTCTGGGTGCCGTCGCCGTGGACGCGCAGCGGTCGGCGCATCAGCGCCGCCCGCACGAGGTTCGGGATGACCATCCCGTATCGGCCGGTCTGCCGCGGGCCGACGGTGTTGAAGAACCGCGCGACCACCACCGGCAGGCGCTTCTCGTCGAAGTAGGCGAGCGCCAGGAACTCGTCCATCGCCTTCGAGCACGCGTACGCCCACCGCCGCTTGCTCGTCGGACCGAGCCGCCAGTCGGAGTCCTCCCGCAGCCGCTCCACGGACGCGTCGTCCATCAGCTTGCCGTAGACCTCGGAGGTCGAGGCGACGAACACCTTCTTGCGGTGCCGGTTCGCGAGCAGCAGGACGTTCTCGGTGCCCTGCACGTTGGTCACGATCGTGCGGACCGGGTTCTCCATGATGAGGCGCACGCCCACCGCCGCCGCGAGGTGGAGCACCACGTCGCAGGCGCGGACGAGCGGCTCGAGCCGGTCCTCGTCGAGGACGTCGCCAAGCTCGAACCGGAAGCCGGGGCGGTCGGCGAGGTGGCGGATGTTGTCGAGCCGCCCGGTGCTGAGGTTGTCGAAGGCGACGACCTCGTCTCCGCGGGCAAGCAGCACGTCCGCGGCGTGGCTCCCGATGAAGCCGGCGCCGCCGGTCACGAGGAATCTCATGCGTGATGGGTCTCCGAGGCGGGGTGAGTCCCGCCGAGGGGCGGATATCGTAGCGACCCCTCCGAGGCGGCCCATGCCGCGGTCGGAGGGCTTCCAATGCCTCCGACTTCACCCTGGATCCCGCCCCTCGTGCTCCTCGCCGCGGTCGCCGCCTCCGCGGCGACGACGGCGGTGGTCATCCGAGTGGTCCTTCGGCTCGGCTTCGTCGCGATGCCCCGCGCCGACCGCTGGCACACCCGCGTCACGGCGCTCCACGGAGGGGTCGGCTTCGCGCCGGTGTTCCTGCTGATCGCCGCGGGGATCCTCCTTGCGATGGGGGCGCGACTCGACCTCGAGTCGCTCAAGGCGGTCCGGGATTCGGGTCTGCTCGAGCCGGCGGTGGTCCTCGTCGGCGCCGCGGCGATGTTCCTCCTCGGGCTCGTCGACGACTTCAAGCGCCTTCGTCCCGCGACGAAGCTCGCCGGTCAGATCGTCGCGGCGGCGCCGCTGATGGTCGTGGTGGGTCCCTTCTCCCTCACCGGCTGGATGGCGATCGACCTGCTCGTCACCTACGCCTGGATCGTCGGGGTCACCAACGCGGTGAACCTGCTCGACAACATGGACGGGATCAGCGCAGGCGTCTGCACCGTCGCCTTCGCGTCGATCGCCGCGACGCTCGCGGTGCACATGCCCGGCGCCGCGCCGCCCGCGGCGTGGATGGCGGCGCTGATGGCGGCGGCGACCTTCGGGTTCTGGCTCCACAACCGTCCGCCCGCGCGGGTCTTCATGGGCGACTCCGGAAGCCTGTTCCTCGGCTTCATGCTCGCGACGCTGACGCTGCCCGGCGCGCTCAACGACGGCTGGACCATCTCCCCTGACCGCCCGCTCTCCTCGCTGCAGCAGGGTCTGGTCGCGGTCTCCTTCGCGGGGATCCCCATCCTCGACACCGTCCTCGTGACCGTGACCCGCCTCTGGCGGAGCCAGAGCCCCGCGGTCGGCGGCAAGGACCACTCGACGCACCGCCTCGCCCGCCTCGGGCTCGACGGCTGGCAGACGCTGGGAACGGTGCTCGCCCTCGCGGCGGCGAGCGGGCTCGCCGGCTTCTTCATGGTCGGGTCGCCATCGATCATCTACCCGCTGTTCGGGCTGTACCTCGTCGCGCTCCTCCTCGTCGGAGTCTGGCTCTCCCGGGTGCCGGTGGTGGTGAGCGAGGCGACGGGGACGGTGCAGTCCTTCCTGAGCCGGCGGCGGACCCCCATCATCCAGCTCATCAAGGCGCTGCTCGACGCCATGATCGTCTCCGCCTGCTACTACGGCGCGTACCTCCTTCGCTTCGACTTCTCGCTCGATGATCCGACCCGCCTCGCGGTGGTGCGGTCGCTTCCGCTCGTCCTCGCCTGCTGCCTGCTCGCGCACCTCGCGTTCCGCAGCTACACCCGCTCCTGGCGATCCGGCAGCGCGAGCGAGATGGTGGACCACGCGCTGCCCGCGGTCGTCGGCGCTGCGGCGGGCGTCGCGGCGGTGGTCGTGGCGTTCGGCCTGCCGCCCGGCTTCTCGCGAGGCGCGTTCGTGATCTTCGGCGTCCTCTGCGTCCTCGCGACGGTGCTCTCCCGATTCAGCTTCGTGCTGCTCGACGAGATCTCGGCGCGGCTGCGGGCGCGCTCCGGGCAGGCGAAGGCGGTCGTCATCTACGGCGCTGGTCGCGCCGGACGGCTGCTCGCCTCCGAGGCGGCGTTCCTCGATGGTCCCGTGCGGGTGGTCGGGTTCGTCGACGACGACGAGTCGAAGCAGGGATGCCGGATCCACGGCATCCGCGTCGCCGCGCCGGAGGCATGGATCTCGCGACGGCGCCCTCCGCACGTCGAGATCTGGGTGTCCTCGCCGCTCGTGC
>Ga0169931_10001784_pt1 | contig 35477 bp, 24 predicted proteins | sample Kivu_15m_20L_FD_129675 | JGI IMG/M metagenome (GOLD analysis project Ga0169931, IMG submission 129675) | Freshwater microbial communities from Lake Kivu, Western Province, Rwanda to study Microbial Dark Matter (Phase II) - Kivu_15m_20L... | ecosystem: Environmental > Aquatic > Freshwater > Lake...
AGGCGGCGGAGCACGTGTTCGACCGCACCGCGCTCAGCTTGGTCACCAACTTCGTGCGCGCCAAGCGCCAGGACGAGCTCTAGGGACGCGTCCCGCGGCGCGGGGCACGTCGAAGGTCGATCCTATGGCGGGAACGCTGCACTTCGGGACTTCGAGCTGGTCCGAGAAGGCTTGGGACGGCGTGTTCTATCCGTCGGGACTCGCGCCCGCGGAGCAGCTGCCCTTCTACGCCACGCAGTTCGGCACGGTCGAGGCGGACGTCACCTACTACCGCGTGCCGGACAGGCGCCTCGTGTCCGGCTGGGCCGAGCGCACGCCGCCGGGCTTCGTCCTCTCCGCCAAGTTCCCGCGCTCCATCGTCCACGGCGGCAGCGAGGCGACTCCCGATGGCGCCAAGGTGCTCGCGCCCGAGCACGTGCAGCGCGACGTCGAGCGCTTTCTCGACGCGATGTCGCTGCTCGGCGAGAAGTGCGGTCCGCTGGTCCTGCAGTTTCCCTACTTCAACCGCAGCGCCTTCGGCAGCGTGGGAGCGTTTCGCGAGCGACTCGATGCGTTCCTCGCGACGCTTCCCAAGCAGTTCCGCTATGGCGTCGAGCTGCGCAACAAGAGCTGGATCGACGCGCAGACGCTTGCGCTCTTGCGCTCCCATGGCTGCGCGCTCGTGCTGGTCGACCTCGTCTACATGCCGCATCCGGCCGAGCTCGCCGAGCGCTTCGACCTGCTGACGACCGACTTCACGTACGCGCGCCTGATCGGCGACCGCAAGAAGATCGACGCACTCACGGACACGCTCGACCACGTGGTGCTCGACCAGTCGGAGCGCCTCGAAGGCTGGGCTGGGCTCGTCCGCGAGCTCTCGGCGCGCGCCAAAGATGTCTACGTCTACGCCAACAATCACTACGCGGGCTTCGCGCCGGACACGATCCGCGACCTCGTGGCCCGGGTGCGAGCGGGCGACCGCCCGCCGCCCGTGCCGTGAATTGGGCGGTTTACCGGCGTTCTTCCGGCAAGTTCTTCCGCACGCGGGAGTGCGAGAGCCGCAGGCCGCTCGCATCTGGGGGCGCGCCGGATTAGGCTTTGCAGACGCCATGGGTCTCTTCGACATGTTCAAGAAGAAGGATGCGACGCCGCCGCCTGCCGGGCCGGATGCGGAGCTCTCCGCGCTCGTGGCGAAGCTCAAGGACGCGGATCCGAAGGTGCGGCTCGACGCGTGCGTGCGCATCGGAGCGATGAAGGCGCGCGCGGCCTCGGCGCGCCCGGCGCTCGAAGAGCTGATCATCGATCCGGACGGCGACGTGTGCCTCGCGGCCGCCGAGGCGATGTCGGCGATCCTCCGCGCGATCGACACGAAGCGCTAGCACGCCTGAAGCGCGGGCCATGTTCTGGCGCAGGCAACGGAGCGAGCCCGCTTCGCAGCGCGAGATCGCTGCGGATCCGCTGCGTGTGGTTGCGCTCTACCACGAGTCCTCGAAGCATGACTGGCAGCGCTACGCGGCCGGGCCGCCGGAGCTCGACTGGGACACGCAGCCCGATCCGTTCCGGCGCTTTGCGGGAGCGCAGTGTGTGCAGCTCGAGCGGCGTGAGCCGGACGGTGAGCGACCGTTCTACGAAGAGACGTTCTGCACAGGAAGCGTGACAGCGGCTCCGCTGTCGCATGCAAGTCTCTCGCAGTTCCTGTTCGACTCGCTCGCGCTCTCCGGCGCCAAGCGTTACGGAGATTCGCGCTGGACGCTGCGCTGCAATCCTTCGAGCGGGAACCTGCATCCGACGGAAGCCTACGTGCTCGCGCCAGAGCTCGCTCCCGATTCGCGCGGCGCATTTCTCGCGCACTACGCGCCGCAAGAACATGCGCTCGAGATGCGCGCGCGGCTCGAGCCTGCCGCGTGGCAGCGACTCACTGCGGACCTCGGAGACGACACGTTTCTCGTCGGGCTCACCTCGATTCACTGGCGCGAAGCGTGGAAGTACGGCGAGCGCGCGTTCCGCTACTGCCAGCACGACGTAGGGCACGCCATCGGAGCGCTCGCGGTCGCCGCGGCCGCGCTGGGGTGGCAGGCACACGTGCTCGATGAGCTCGGCAGCGACGAGCTCGCGCGGCTGCTCGGGACGGATGCGCAGTCAGGACCGGAAGCGGAGGTGCCCGAGGTGCTCATCGCGATCCGCACGCGGCAGCACGGTGTCCTCCCTCGCGCGCCGGCTCCCGACGCGCTCGCGTCGCTCGGATTGCGACACGCGGGCACACCGAATTCCCTCAGCGCCGGACATGTGGACTGGCCCGCGATCGATGCGGTGGAGGTCGCGACGCGCAAGCCGCGCACGATGACCGCTGCCGCGCAGCTCGCGCTCGCTCCCGCATGGAGCGCGGGCGACGAGCCGATCTCGCTGCGGCGCGTGGTGCGCTGTCGGCGCAGTGCCGTGGCCTTCGACGGCCGCACGGGCATGGCTCGCGATGCGTTCGAGCAGCTATTGCGGCGTACGTTGCCGCGCGAGCGCGAGACCGTGCTCGCCTGCTGGGCCCCGGCCCCGCGCGTCGATCTCGTGTGCTTTGTCCATCGCGTGGAAGGCCTTGATCCGGGGCTGTACCTATGCCTGCGCGACCCGCGGCGCGAGGCGCGCTGGAGAGCGGCCGCGCGCGTCGCGGCGGATGCGAAGCGCGTCGACGCCGCCGGGCTCACGCTCCTGCGGCTCAAGGCGGGGGACGCGCGTTCGCTCGCGCGCTCGCTCGCCTGCCACCAAGAGATCGCCGCGGACGGATGCGTCGCCTTTGGGATGCTGGCCGATTTCGACGCTGCGCTCGCCGCGGACGGGCCGTGGGCCTACCGACGGCTGTTCTGGGAGTGCGGGCTCATCGGACAGCTCCTGTACCTCGAGGCGGAGGCGCTCGGGCTGCGCGGGACGGGCATCGGGTGCTTCTTCGACGACCCGGTGCACCGCACCCTCGGGCTCGAGAACCGCACCTTCCAGAGCCTCTACCACTTCACGCTCGGTGGCGCCGTCGACGATCCGCGCATCGAGAGCGCGCCGGCCTATGCCCATCTCGATGGCCTCGCTTGAAGCGCGCGCGGCCCGCCTTAGGTACCCTGCCTCGACCCGTCGCTCAGCGAACTCTGGAGCCCCCATGAAGCCCGTCGAACGCGCCTCCATCCTCGACTACGTCACCTACGAAGAGCGCCGCGAGGCCCTGCGGGCCGAGGTGCTTGCGATCAAGGCGCCGCGCCGCGTGCACGTCGGCGGCGTGCTCACGTTCCTGTTCGAGAACACGGCGACGGCGCGCTACCAAGTTCAGGAGATGGTGCGCATCGAGCGCATCGTGCGCGAGGCCGACATCCAGCACGAGCTCGAGACGTACAACGAGCTGCTCGGCGCTGCGGGCGAGCTCGGCTGCACGCTCCTGATCGAGCTCGATGACCCCGCCGTGCGCGCGGTCAAGCTGCGCGAGTGGCTCGCGCTGCCGCAGCACGTCTATGCGCGGCTCGAGGACGGCTCGAAGGTCTACGCGCGCTTCGACGAGCGCCAAGTGGGGGACGAGCGCCTCTCGAGCGTGCACTACATCAAGTTCCCCGTCGGTGGCCGCGCGCCGGTCGCCATCGGAGCCGACCATCCGGAGCTCACGGTGGAGACCCGGCTCGAGCCCGCGCAGCGCGCCGCGCTGGTCGCGGACCTCGCGAACTAGCCCTGCGGAGGCCGCCCCGAAGCGGGACCGGCGCTCTCGCCGTCTTCTTCGGCGTCGTCCTCGTCGGCCGCGTCTTCGTCGCCCTCACCGTCCTCGGAATCGTCGGCGTCGTCCTCGGATTCCGCTGACGGCTCGGACTCGGCCTCCCAGTGGCCCTGCTCGTCTTCCGCGGGCGGCTTGCCGGTCTCGTGGATGATGCGGTCGCGCTCGAGGGCCTTCTTGATCGCGCTGTCGAGCTTGTGGGCCTGCTCGATCGACTCGTCGAACTCCCACGTCAGGTGCGGCACCTTGCGCGTCTCGAGCACGCGCGCCACCTGACGCTGGATGAAGCCCCCGGCGGAGGCCAGCATGTGCTCGGCCTTGCTGCGCTCGGACTTGCCGCCGAGCACCGAGTAGAAGACCTTGGCGTGGCTCAGGTCCTTGGAGAGCTCGACCTTCGTGATCGTGACGAGCACGTTGCGCGGGTCGCGGACCTCGAACTCGAGGGCGTGGGCGGCGCGCTCGTGGATGCGCGCCTCGAGCTTGGCGATGGTGCGGGGATTCGCCATGGCGATGGTGCGGGTGCGGAGCGGGGATGCGACGCGGGGCGCGCTCGCGCGCGCCCCGCGGGTGGAACCTCGCGCTAGCTCTTGCCGAGCTTGCGCTTGACCGGCACGACCTTGAAGCCCTCGATCACGTCGCCGAGCTCGAACAGGTCGAAGTCCTTGAGCGTCACGCCGCAGTCGAAGCCCTCGCGGACCTCGCGCACGTCGTCCTTCTCGCGGCGCAGGCCGGCGATGGCGCCCTCGTGCACGAGCTTGCCCTTGCGGAGCACGCGCACGCGGTTGTCGCGCTGGACCGCCCCGTCGATGACGTGGGAGCCTGCGATCGTGCCGAACTTCGACGACTTGAACAGGGCGCGGATCTCGATGTGACCCGTGACCTGCTCGGTCATCTCCGGCGCGAGCGTGCCTTCCATCATCGTGCGCAGGTCGTCGAGCAGCTCGTAGATCACCTCGTAGGGGCGGATCTCGACGTTGAGGCGCTCGGCCGCATCGCGCGCCTTGCTGTCGGTGCTGACGCGGAACGCGAGCACGATGCCGCCCGAGGTCGCGGCCAAGTTGATGTCGTTCTCCGTGACGGTGCCGAGGCCCGCCGCGAGCAGCTTGACGTCGACTTCGGGGTGCGTGAGGCCCTTGATCTGGGCCTCGAGCGCCTGCATCGAGCCCTGCACGTCGGCGCGCAGGATGACGTTGATGGCCTTCTTCGCCTGATCGGCGAGGGCCTGCAGGATGTTCTCCGTGGTGGCCTGCTTGCGCTCGGCCATCGACATCTGGCGGTTCTTCTTGCGGCGCTCTTCCGCGACCTCGCGGGCTTGGTCGAGCTTCGAGACCACGTAGAAGGAGTCGCCGACCGAGGGCAGCTCGTCGAGGCCGGTGACCTGCACGGGCATCGACGGGCCAGCGGACTCGATCTTCTGGCCGCGGTCGTCGAGGATCATGCGCACGCGGCCGAAGCCTTCGCCCGCGAGGATCACGTCGCCGGTGTTGAGCGTGCCGTCCTTGACGAGCAGGTGCGCCACGCGGCCGAGGCCCTTCTCGACCTCGGCTTCGAGCACGAGACCGGAGGCCGGGCCCTTGGCGTGCGCCTTGAGCTCGAGCACTTCGCTCTCGAGGAACACGCGCTCGAGCAGCTCGTCGACGTTCTGACCCGTCAGCGCGCTGACCTCGAGCATGGCGGTCTCGCCGCCCCACTCCTCGGGGATCAGGCCTTCCTTGGAGAGCTCCTCGCGCACGCGCTTGGGGTTGGCGCCGGGCTTGTCACACTTGTTGAGCGCGACGACGACCTTCTTCTTGGCCGCGCGGGCGTGGCTGAGCGCCTCGACCGTCGCCGGCATGACGCCGTCGTCGGCCGCGACCACGAGCACCACGATGTCGACCGCGTCGGCACCGCGGGCGCGCATGGCCGTGAAGGCCTCGTGACCCGGGGTGTCGAGGATCGTCAGCGTGTGGCCGAGCTTGGTGGTGACCTGGTACGCGCCGATGTGCTGCGTGATGCCGCCCGACTCGCCCTCGGCGATCTTCGAGCTGCGGATGCGGTCGATGAGCGTCGTCTTGCCGTGGTCGACGTGGCCGAGGATGGCGATCGACGGCGCGCGGATGATCAGCGCCGATTCCTCGACCTCGGTGCGCTGCTTGACGAAGGCGTTGACGAGCTCGGTCTCCGCTTGGACCTCGTGGGCCACCGTGAGCGTGACGCCGAACTCGAGCGCGATCAGCGCCGCCGTGTCGTCGTCGAGCACCGAGTTGATGTTGAGCAGGCCGAGGTTCTGCTCCATCGCCTTGGCGAGCAGCTGCGTCGTCTTGATCGACATGCTCTCGGCGAGCTTCTTGACCGTGACCGGTGCCTCGAGCTTGACCTCGCTGCCCGCGAGCGGCGAGGCGCTGGCGTCGGTGGGGCGACCGCGCTGGGAGCGCGGGGTCGGGCCGCCGACGGGCGTGGGGCCGCGCTTGGAGCGCAGGAAGCGGCCCGAGGCCTGCTCCTTGAGCTGGGACGCGGTCATCTGGCCGCGGCTGCCGGCGTCGCCGCGCACGAGCGCCTTCTTCTTGTCGTGGCCGAGCGTGGGCTGCACGTCCGGCGTCACGTCGTCCTTCGAGCGCAGGCGGCGCGAGTCGGGCTTCTTGGGCGCGGTGGTGGTGGTGACCTTGGCGAGGTCGACGAAGCCGACGACCTTGCCGGGCCGGCGCGCGGCCGGGCGGACGAGGTCGGGGTTCTCGCCGGGCTTGGTCGCCTCCGGGGCCGAGGGAGCCTCGGCGGCGGGGGTGCTCACCGCGGGCGCCTCGACGTCCGGAGCGGGCTCCGCAGCCGACGGCGGCTCCTCGGGCGGCACTTCGATGGCGAGCGGTGCGCTCGGCGTGGGTTCCACATCTGCCGAAGGCGCTTCGACCGACACAGGCACGGCGGCGAGCGGCACGTTGGGCGTCGGCACGGTGGCCGTCGGCTCGACCACGGGCTGGGCCGCGACAGGCTCATGGGCGTCCGGGGCGACCGACTTCGGGGCGACCGACTTCGGGGCGACCGACTTCGGGGCCACCGGCTCGGGCGCGAGCGGCTCAGGCTCGGTCTCCCCGCTGAGATCGGCGAGCGTGACCTTCTTCTTCTTTTTCTTGATGACCCCGCCGATGGACTCGCCGGCCTCGGCCGCGGGAGCATCGGCCTTGGGTGCAGCCGAGGCCTTGAGGATGCCGTTGGCCGCGAGGGTGCCTTCGACCATCAACAACTGGAAGTCATCGAGCGTCGAGCTCGCGCTCTTCACATCGGACACGCCGAGGGCCTTGAGCTTGGTGACCAGCTCTTGGCCGGTCATGCCGTACTCCTTGGCCAACTCGTGAATGCGCTTCTTCGTGCTCACCCGGTTTCCTTGCGACGCTCTGGATCTGGTTCTCTAGGGGGCTGTAGTGGCGGTTGGGGTGCGGAATTCCCCAGAGGAAAAGGGGCTAGAGAGGACCCTCGTCGTCGTCGTCCGAAGGCGCGTTGCCGGCACCTTCGCCGGCTTGGCTCGAGGCCGCGGGGCCACCGAGCTGCTCGGCCTCGAACTCGGCGCGCGTCTTGATGTCGATGTCCCAGCCGCAGAGCTTGCTGGCGAGACGCACGTTCTGGCCGCGCTTGCCGATGGCGAGCGACTGCTGCTCCTCGTCGACGATCACCACGACCGTGCGCGAGTCCGTGTCGGGGAAGATGTTGTCGAGGTCGATCTCGGCCGGCTTGAGGCCGTTCATCACGAGCATCTCGAGCGAGTCGCTCCACTTGATGATGTCGATGCGCTCGCCGCGCAGCTCGTCGATCACGGCCTTGATGCGCGCACCGCGCACACCGACGCAGGCGCCGATGCAGTCGATCTTGGGATCGGAGCTCAGCACCGCCATCTTGGTGCGGTAGCCCGGCTCGCGGACCACGCGCTTGATCTCGATGATTTCCTCGGCGACTTCCGGCACCTCGAGCTCGAACAGGCGACGGACGAGGTCGCTGCTCGTGCGGCTCACTTCGATGCGCACACGCGGGCCGTCCTTGCGGACCTCCGTGACGATGGCGCGGATGCGGTCGCCGGGCTGGAAGGTCTCGCCGCGCACTCGCTCGGTGCGCGGCAGGTAGGCCTCGACGCGGCCCAGGTTGATCACGAGGTCCTCGCCATCGAAGCGCTGGACCGTGCCGTTGATCAGCTGGCCGACGCGGCTCTCGTACTCGTCGTAGAGCTTGTCGCGCTCCGCCTCGCGGAACTTCTGGTTGATGCCCTGCTTCACCGCCTGTGCGGCGATGCGGCCGAGCTCGCCCGGGTTGACCTCGTAGACCTCTTCGTCGTCTTCCACCGACAGCTCGCCGGTCTTGCGGTCGATCTTGACGACGAGGTCGTCGCCGGCGCCGAGGCGCTTGCGGAAACCGACGGCCAGCGCGTCCTCGAGACCGAGGAACAGCGTTTCCTTGTCGATCTCCTTCTCGCGGCTGATCACGTCGACCATCCGCAGGATGTCGTCTTTGTTCATGTTGGTGGCGGGGTTCGGGGTGCGGCCTGGAACGCGCGGCGGGACCGCGCAGCTCGGAATTGGAACCGGAGTGCGGGCGAACCCGCGCACCAGGGCAGCGCGCCCCCGCCAGGACGATCCCGGTCGGAAGCTCGAAGGCCGAACAGTTTGGGATCTCGACCCGTCCCGCGTCAACCGCGACCCGCCTTCGGTTGCGTATCTTCTTGGACGAAATGGACTCCGGCCCGCCCCTCGGTCTGCTGCTCTCCGGCTCGAGCCCCCCGGCGCAGGCCCTAGAAGCCCTCGTGCGCAAGGCGGCCCTGTCCCCGGCCCCGGCGGTGGTGGTTGGGGAGGGGGGCTCGGGAAAGAGTGCCGTGGCCGCCGCCCTGCACCGGCTCGGGCCCCGTGCGGGGGGGCCGTTCGTCGCCACCAGCCTCGCGGCGCTCGCGCCGACCCTGATCGAAGCCGAGCTCTTCGGCCACGAGGAGGGCGCGTTCACGGGAGCGGGGCGCGCGCGGCTCGGCCGCTTCCGGCAGGCTCACGGCGGCACGCTGGTGCTCGAGGACCTCGACCACTTGCCGCTCGAGCTGCAGGGCAAGCTGCTGCGCGTGCTGCAGGAGGGCGAGGTCGAGCCGCTCGGCGCGGAGCGCCCCGTGAAGATCGACGTGCGCGTCGTGGCGACGTCCTCGCGCGACCTCCGCGCGAGCGTCGCCGCGGGCGCGCTGCGCAGCGACCTGTACTGGCGCATCGCCGTGCTCGAAATCGTGCTGCCGCCGCTGCGCGCACGCTGTGAGGACATCGTGCCGCTCGCGAGCGCGCTGCTCGCGCGCGCGGGCTCGCGTCGCGCGTGGTCGAACGAAGCGCAGGAGCGACTCGTCGCGCACCCGTGGCCTGGCAACGTGCGCGAGCTCGAGAACGCGGTGCAGCGCGTGCTTGCGCTCGGCGGGGACGAGCGCGGACCGATCGAGGCGCGCGAGCTCGGGTTCCTCGCGGAGGAAGTTGCCGGGCGAGCCGAAGAGCTGGCGCAGCGCGCGCTCGCGCTGGGGATCACGGTCGACGCCCTCGAGACCGCGCTGATCGACGTCGCGCTGCGCGAGCAACGCGGCAATGTGGCGGCCGCAGCGCGGCAGGTGGGGCTCTCGCGCCGAGCGTTCGAGTACCGCGTCGCGCGCCGCAAGAGCGGAGACGAGCTTCGATGAGCGCGCTCGCGTTGCTCGTGCTCGCTCTCGCGGCGCAGGACGTGCGAGCGGACCTCGCGCGGCTGGACTCCGCGCGCGGGGCGCAGGCGGATGCTGCGCTCGTCGAGCTGTCGAAGTTCGGTGAGGCCGCGGCTCGCGCGGCACTCGGCGAGGACTTCGAGTTGCAGTCGCTCGAGGCACGGCGTGCGCGCAGCGCGCTGGCGCGACAGGTCGCGGGAACGGACATGATTCCGTCGGCGATCGCGCGCCTCTCCGATCCGGATGCGCTCGTGCGCGAGAACCTGTGCGCGCTGCTCGGTGCTCCGCGCTTGCGCCGCGAGTTGGCGTCGGAGCGTTGCGCGGCGCTCGAGAGCGTGGCGCAGGGCGCGAGCGAGAGCGTCGTGCGCGAGGCTGCCCTCGCGGCGCTCGAGCGCATCGACGACGTCGAGGCGGCTCGCGCTCTCGCGCGCTGCGTGCTCGCGGCCGTCGGCGACGAGCAGCGCGCCTTGGCCGCGCGGCTCGCGGGGCACGGACGCTCGCGCGACGTGGTGTGCGAGCTCGCGACGCGCGCGGCGAGCGGTGCCACGCGCGAGCTGCGCGGCGAGGCGCTGTCCGAGGTCGTGCGCGCCGCCGGGAGCGCTCTCGCGGACGTGCCTGCAGGCGGCGCGAGCTCCGCGGATCGCGCGGTCTTTCTGCTGGCAGCTCGCCATCCGCAGGCCAGCGTGCGCGCGGCCGCCGGAGTGGCGCTCGAGCGCTTCATCGACCGCTGCGAGGCGCTCGGTGAGCACGCGCGCGCGGCCGAGCTTCTCGGAGCGCTCGCCGCGAGCGGGCTCGACGACGGCGCGCTCGCCTCGCGGCGCATCGCGCTCGAGCTCGGCCGCAGCGGGGGAGCCGAGACCGCGCTCGCGCTCGCGCGGGCTCTCGCCGCTCGCTCACCGCTCAGCAACGATCCGCTCTCGCGCACTCTGCGCGCACGGGCGCAGCTTTTTTCGGTCGCGGCGCTCGTCGCGCTCGGTCGCGGTGCCGAGTGCCCAGAGCCGCTGGCGGAAGCCGAGTCGGCGCTGGTGGCGTTGCGCCGCGAGCGCTGGGACCTGCGCGGACGCGACGATCGCGACGACTTCGATGCGCAGCGCACGGACGACTTGCTGCTCTCCGCTCTCGTGCCGCTGTGGCGCACGCTCGTCGCGCTCCAATCGGGCGCGCGCGCCGGATCGCTTGCGGTGCTCGAGCTCGCGCGCGCGGCGGACTTGGCGCTCCTCGAAGTGCAACTCGAGGTCTCGCGCGTGTCATGGAACATGTCGCTTTCGCACGACGAGCTCTTGCAGCATCCGCTCGGGCCGACCGCGCTCGTACTCGGCGGTGATGCGCTCGGCAAGCGCTCACTCGAGCTGGAGCTCGACCTGTGCCGCGCGCTCGCGTCGACCTGCGGCGGCGGCCTGCCGGGCTTCGAGGCCTATCCAGACCTCGAGCCGCGGCTCGCGCAGCCGCTCGCGGATCCTGCGCGCAAGAAGCTGCTCGTCGAGATCCAGTCTGCTCGCCGCGAGTCGGCGCTCTCGTGGATCGACCGCGAGACCGAGCGTCTCGACCGCGCTGCGATCGCACGCGACCCGACGCGGCTCGTCGAGCTCGACGTGCTGCGCTCGCAGGTGCTGCGCATGTTCGAGCGCGAAGTGCAAGAGGGGGATGCTGCCCTGCTGCGCCAGCGCGGCGTGTCGCGCGCGGGCGTGCAGTACGCCGAGCGAGCGCGCGAGCAGGGCCGCGCGGAGACCGCGCGGCGCATCGCCGAACGCGCCGCAGTCGATCTCGAGGCTCTGCGCGGCACGCTGGGCGAGCTCGATCTTGCGCGCTACCTCGCTGCCGCGGAAGCGGCGCAGGGCGGCGCGCTGATGGACCTCGAACGAGGCACGGAGGCGGAGCTCGTGTTCGCGCGCGCACTCGAGCGGCTCGATGGCGCGGCGCGCGAGGTCGAGCAGCGCGAGGACAAGTCCGGTGCGCGGCTCGTGCGCGCCCAGCGCGCCGGAATGCTGACGAGTCTCGCCGTGAATGCGAACGTCAAGCTGCGCGCTCCCGCGAAGGCGCTCGAGTATTTCGAGCGCGCCTACGAGCTCGACCAGAGCGACTTCATGAAGGTGCTGCTCGCGTGCTACCGCGCCCGCGCTGGCCAAGTCGCCGAAGCGCGTGCGGCGCTCGCGGATCTGCGCGTGACGCCGGCCAACTACTACAACCTCGCCTGCACGTGGGCGCTGCTTGGCGAGCGCGAGCTCGCGCTCGACTACCTCGCGCGCGACTTCGCCGAGGTGCGCACGCAGGAGGGCGCGCGCGAGCGCCAGCGCACGTGGGCTGCGAGCGATCCGGATCTCGAGTCGTTGCGCGGCGATCCGCGCTTCGATGCGCTGGTCAAGCCGATGGCGAGCGATTCCAACAGGAAGCAGGAGTGAACGCGGTGTCGAAGGTGCGCGTGAGCGGGCGCGGCAGGCGCCGCGTCGAAGGTGGTCATCCGTGGATCTTTGCGGACGACGTCGTTTCGACGGAGGCCGAGCCGGGCGACGTGGTCGCGATCGAGTCGCCCGACGGGCGGCGACTGGGTTGGGGCCTGTACAGCTCCGAGTCGAAGATCCGCGTGCGGCTCTTCTCGCGCGCGGACGAGCGACCGGATGCGGCGCACTGGAAATCCCAGCTCGCGCGCGCGATCGCCGCGCGGCGCCGCATGGGACTGTTCGATCCGCGTGGCGCGTGTCGCTTGCTCGCGGGAGACGCGGACCTCGTGCCGGGGCTCGTCATCGATCACTACGCGGGCGTGTACGTGTTCCAGAGTGGTTCGCAGGGCTCGGACCGGCTCGTCCCGGTGTTCGCGGAGGCCATCGCGGAGCTCGTGGGCGAGCCGGTCGCGATCGTCGATCGCTCCGACGCGAGCGTGCGGCGGCTCGAAGGGCTCGAAAAGCGCGTCGAGGTCCTGCGCGGCAGCCTGCCCGCATCGCTCGAGGTGCACGAGGAGGGGCTCGTGTACGAGGTCGACGTGATCCACGGCCACAAGACGGGCCACTATCTCGACCAGCGCGTCAATCGGATGCGCGCGGCAAGGCTCGCGCGCGGCCGCGCGATGCTCGACGCATTCTGCTACGACGGCCTGTTCGCCGTTCGCGCCGCGCTCGAGGGCGCGACGAGCGTGCTGTGTCTCGACCAAGCCGAAGCGGCTCTCGAGCGCGCACGTCGCAATGCCGAGCGCAACGGCGTTCTGTCGAAGCTCTCCTTCGAGCGCGTCGATGTGATGCGCGACCTGCGCTCGCGCGCGGACCTCGACGGCCGCTTCGGCGTCGTCGTGGTCGATCCGCCGGCCTTCGCTCGCAACAAGGCCGAGCTCGAAGGCGCGGAACGCGGCTATCGGGAGCTGAACCTGCGCGCGCTCCGCTTGGTCGAGCCCGGCGGGCATCTGGTCAGCGCCTCGTGTTCCCACGCGATGAAGTCGGAGCACTTCCTCGCGGTGCTGTCGCACGCGGCCCACCTCTCGGGCCGCGCCGTGTACCTCGAGGAGCTGCTCGGCGCCTCGCCGGATCACTCCGCGTTGCTCGTGCTGCCCGAGTCGAGCTACCTGAAGTGCGCGTTCCTGCGCGTGGAGTAGCGCGGGTTGAGGCGCGCGCGGGTGCCCGCTATCCTGCCCCGCTCGCGAGGGCGAACGATGGAGATCGAGATTCGCGTCAACGGAGCCGCGCGCGCGGTGCGCGAGGGCTGCACGGTGGCGCAGCTCGTGCTCGAGCTCGGGCTGCGGCCCGATGTCGTGGCCGTCGAGCGCAACGGGCGGATCGTGCGGCGCGCGCTGCACGCGGAGACCGTGCTCGCGGCCGGTGACACGCTCGAGGTCGTGACCCTCGTCGGTGGAGGCTAGGCGATGGCAGCGCAGGCTTGGGAGCGGGACGAGCCGCTGGTGCTCGGGCGCACGACGCTGCGCTCGCGCCTGCTCGTCGGCACGGGCAAGTACAAGAGCTTCGAGGAGACGCGCGACGCCCTCGAGGTGAGCGGCACGGACTGCGTGACCGTGGCGGTGCGGCGCGTGAACCTCGATCGCAACGCGGGCCCTTCGCTGCTCGACTTCATCGACCGCTCGAAGTACGTGATCCTGCCGAACACGGCCGGCTGCTTCGACGCCGCGACGGCGATTCGCACCGCGGAGCTCGCGCGCGAGCTCTTGGATACGCCGCTCGTGAAGCTCGAGGTGCTCGGCGATCCGAAGACCTTGCTGCCCGATCCCGTCGGCACGCTGGAGGCGACGCGCGAGCTCGTGCGCCAAGGCTTCGACGTGCTCGTGTACTGCTCGGATGACCCGCGCCTCGGCGTGCACCTGGCCGAGCTCGGCGCCGTCAGCGTCATGCCCGCGGGCTCGCCGATTGGCTCGGGTCTCGGCGTGCTCAACCCCAACGCGATCCGAATCCTGATGGAACTGGTGCGCGTTCCTGTGATCGTGGACGCGGGCGTCGGCACGGCGTCGGACGTCGCGCTGGCGATGGAGCTCGGCGTCGCCGGCGTCCTGCTGAACAGCGCGATCGCCGGTGCGCGCGAGCCGCTGCGAATGGCGGCGGCGATGCGCGACGCGTGCCACGCCGGCCGCAATGCGTTCCTCGCCGGGCGCATTGAGCGTCGCTTGTATGCCAACGCGTCGTCGCCGCTCGAGGGCGTGATCGGCGTGCGCGGCTAGGGCAGCAGATGGAGACGCAAGCGGAGCTTCCCGAGTTCGAGCCGTCGGCCGCTGGTGCGGCGGTGGGGCTCGTGCTTGTGCTCGCCTCCATTGGCCTGTTCCCGCTCGGCCGGGCGCTCTCGCTGCGCCTGTTTCCCGGCCGCAACGTGATCTTCGCGCGCTGGGGCTTCTTCCACGTCGGTCTAGCGATCTTCACCTACTTCACGCTGACGATCCTGGGCGGAATGGCGCTGCGTGCAGCGGGAATCGGTCTGTCGGGCGGACTCGTGCCCGTCGTGTTCGGCGCCGCGCTGCAGGTTGCGACCGTGGCCCTGTGCTGTGCCTTTGCGCGGCGACTGGATCCAGACGGCCTTGCTTCGCTCGGGCTCAGGCCGGGCGGAACTCCGCGCGCGCTGGGCGTCGGCGTGCTCGCCTACGCCTTGGGCATGCCTGCGATCGTGGGCGCGATGCTCCTCTCCGCGTGGGGCTGGAAGGCGCTCGGCGTCGAGGCGCCGCCGCAGGAAGTGCTCAAGCTCGTGCTCGAGCTCGAGGGTGCGGAGCGGTGGGCCTTCGTCGGACTCGCCGTCGCGCTCATCCCGCTGTGCGAGGAGCTCTTCTTCCGCGGCTTCCTGCAGCCGCTGCTCGTCCAGAACCTCGGCGATCGCGGCGGCCTGTTCGCCACCGCGTTCCTGTTCGCTGCGGTGCACGGCAACCTCGTCGCATTCCTGCCGATCTTCGTGCTCGCGCTGCTGCTCGGCATGGTCATGCTGCGTACCCAGCGCATCGGCGCCGCGTGGCTGGTGCATGGACTGCACAACGGCCTCACGATCGCGCTCGTGCTCGGCAGCGACTGGGCGCGGCGCATGCTCGACGCCTGAAGGACGCGAGGACTCCAAGGACCATGACTCACTTTCCGCGCCAAGGCCTGTTTCGCGCCGTCGACGGCGGTGCTTTCCTCGCCTCGAACGCGATCGTCACGGGCGACGTCACGCTCGGAGAGGACGCGGGCGTGTGGTTTGGCTGCGTGCTGCGCGGCGACGACGCCCCGCTCACCATCGGTCGCCGCACGAACGTGCAGGACCTGACGATGATTCACGCCGACACCGGCGTGCCGAACGTCATCGGCGAGGAGTGCACGATCGGGCATCGCGTCGTGCTGCACGGCGCTCGCATCGGCGACCGCTGCTTGATCGGCATGGGCGCAATCCTGCTCGGTGGCTCGGTGATCGGAGACGAGTCCCTGATCGCAGCCGGTGCCGTGGTGAAGGAAGGCTTCGTCGTGCCGCCGCGCTCGCTGGTTGTGGGCCTGCCCGGGAAGGTGATTCGCACGCTCTCCGATGCGGATGTCGCGGCGATTCGCGCCAGTGCGGACGGCTACGTGAACAAGATCCGCCTGTACCTGTGAGTGCCGATCCGTACCGCGAGCGGGAGAGCGCGCTGCTTGCGTCCCTGCGCGAGCTGGGAGACGTCGCCGTGGCCTACTCCGGCGGCGTGGATTCGAGTGTGCTCCTGTGTGCAGCACGAGAGGCGCTCGGCGAGCGTGCCGTGGCGCTGATCGCGGACTCGCCGTCCCTGGCCCGGTCCGAGCTGGCGGATGCACTGGACTTCGCGCGCCAGCTGGGCTGCGATCCGGTTGTCGTGGCGACGGACGAGCTCGACGACCCGCGCTACCGTGCGAACGCCGGCGATCGCTGCTACTACTGCAAGTCGACGCTCTTTCGCGCGATGGCCGGCTGGGCCCGCGAGCGCGGCTTCGCTCATCTCGCCTTCGGAGAGATCGTCGATGACCTCGTCGACGATCGTCCGGGCGCTCGTGCGGCGCGCGAGTTTCGCGTGCATGCGCCGCTCTCGCAGGCGGGCTTCACGAAGGAGGACGTGCGGCGCTTCGCGCGCGAGCGCGGCCTGTCGGTGTCCGAGAAGCCGTCGAGTGCGTGCCTCGCGTCGCGCCTACCGATCGGGACCGCGGTGACGCGCGAGCGCCTCGCGCGCGTCGAGGCTGCCGAAGCTCTCGTGAAGGCGCTCGGTTTCTCGCAAGTGCGGGTGCGCGATCGCGGTGAGGTCGCCGGTTTCGAGACGTCCGCGCCGGAGTTCGAGCGAGCGCAGGCCTTGCGAAGCGAGCTGGAGCGTTCACTCGCGCCGCTGGGTTTTGCTCGCGTCGAGCTTTCGATCTACCGCACGGCGGCGGAGCGTCTCGCGCTCCCTTGAGCGCGCTCCGCCTCAGCGCTCGAACAGCGGCAGCAGTCCGTCGTTGATCGAGAGAAACAGGCAATTCATCGACGTCGCGAGGCAGTTGCCGAACTGCTCGTCCTGCCAAGACCCGTCGGCGCGCTGCTCCTTGAGCACGTGCGCGCGCTCGAGCTCGAACCAGCGCTCAAACAGCCGCCGGTCGGAGTGCGTCCACAGCGCGAGCGCGACGTACAGCCGCTCGTAGTGGGGGAAGCCAGAGTCCGCGCGCTCGGCGCCGCGCTCACGTTCCATGATCTCGGCCCACAGCTCGCGCACAGCGCGCTCGACTTCGGGCCCGTCGTAGCGTCCCGCATTTTGCAGCGTGGCCAAGCCCGCCGCCGTCAGTGCGAGCGAGGATTTCGAGGTGCGGTCGAGACCGTAGCGGAACGAGCCGTCTTCGGACTGGCAGCGACGGATGTAGTCGACTGCTTTCGCGACGACGCTCGCGTTCACCTTGACGCCGCAGTTGCGCGCGGCGCGCATGGCCTGCAGCTGCACGACGGTGACGGAGTTCTCGTGCTCGAGGCCGGCGGTGGGGAAGTAGAACCAGCCGCCTTCCGATGTCTGCGAGCGCTCGATCACGCCGATGGACTCCGGAAGCAGGGCCGCGATGCGCTTGCCGCGCTCTCCCAAAGGGGACAGCGTGAAGGCGTTGCACAGCGCGAGAACTGCGTAGCCGTGGGCGTGCATGCCCCACTTGTCGTCGACGGAAACGGCAATGTAGCCGCGCGCTCCGCTGGTCTGGCCATCGGCGCGCGCGAGCAGGTAGTCGACGGCGAGCGCGACCTCGCGCCCGTAGCGGCCGCGGCTCGGCGTCGAGCCCTCGGCCATGAAAGCCAGCGCGCCGAGCGCGGCGAGCGCGACCGGCGCGTGCTGCGCGCCGCCTGCACGCGGAAACGAGCCGTCTTGGTGCGAAGCCTGCTGCGCCGCGAGATAGTCGAGACCGCGGAGGAATGCGCGCCGCGCCTCGTCGTCGCGCGGCGACGTCGGCGAGCCCGGCTGCTGGACAGGCGCTTGCACCCGCTCGCGGGGCACCTCCGGTGCCGGACCCTGCACGTCGCGGGCACGCGCGAGCGCCGCGCTCGGCAGGGCGAGCGTGGCGAGCGCGAGCAGCACCCGGCGCGAGACCATCGAGCTAGCGACGCTCCTGATTCAGGCGCCGATAGTAGGCATCGATCCAGTCGCGATACTGCGGCGGAAGATCGCTGCCGCCTTCCGTGCGGAACAGGTCGCGCACGGTCGGGGGCAGGTCGCCCCACTGCTCGTTCGAGCGCGCGCCATCGGACTGGCCCTTCGTCGAGGCCGGCGGCGCGTTGCCCGAAGCATTGCGAGCGGGATCCTTCGAAGCGCGGTCGCCTTCAGGCCGCGACTCGCTCGGCTGGGGCTGGTTGGCGCCCTTGCCCTGCTCCTTGCCGGGCTGCGGCTGGGGCTGCCCTTGCTGCCCGGGCTGCGGCTGCTGTCCGGGAGCTTCCGGCGTGCGCTCCTGCGCCTGTGGCTCCTGCGAGCCCTGCTGCGGCGATTGACCCTGCTGGCCCTGCTGCTGGCCTTGGCCCTGTCCCTGCTGTTGCTGCTGACCAGGCTGGCCCGAGCCCGAGGACTTCGAAGATCCGCCCATCTGCTGGGCGAGCTTGAGCATCTCGTCGATGTCGTCGAGCACGCGTTGCCCGCTCGAACGCGACTGCTGCAGCAGCTCGCCGATGCCGCTCTCGCGTTGGGACTCGAGCGGGGCCTCGCCCGAGCCGGCGCGGTAGAGCAACTGGTCGATCTCGCCGAGGCGGCGCTCGATCTGCACGAAGAGCTCCTTCATGCGCTCGCGCGGATCCGTGCTGAGCTGCGGCGGGAGCAGCGGGCTCTCTTCCTGCGCGCGCGCTGCGGGCGCGAACCCAACCGACAAGGCCAGCAGGAACAGGATGCAGTGTTTCACGGATTCTTCTCCTCGGGTGCGGGCAGTCCAAGCTTGGCGCGGAATTGCTGGAACAGACGTGTCGTGCGTTCGTGGCGCTCGGCGAGCCGCAGCACGTCTTCGAGTGCCTCCGGCTCGGCCTCGCCGCGCGCGAGCTCGGGGTAGACGACGAGCAAGCGGTCGATCGCGGAGAGCGTGTCGACCTCGAGCTGGCGCAGCAGTTTCAGCTCCGCAGCGTCGGGAACCAGCGGATCCTTCTGCTGGCCGTCCTCTTCCTGCTGTTGTTGCTGCTGCTGGTTGCGCTCTTCTTGGCGGCGTTGCTGCTCTTCCTTGAGGGCGTCGAGGGCCCACTGGGTCGCCTCGATCGCGTCCTCGAGCAGGCTCTGCGTGCGGGCACCGGTCTCGTTGCCGCCTTCTTCGTCGAGGTCGCGTGCGACGCGATCGAGGTCCTGGCGTACCTCGCGCAGCACGTGCGCGAAGATGAGCGAGCTCTCCTGCGCGATGGCGGTCGCAACTTCCTCGGTGCGCGTCGCGGCTTGGGCAACGTCGCCGCTGATGCGCCGCAGCCGCAGGCGATCCGCGCGCGAGAGCTTGTCGCTGCCCGAGCGCGCAGCATCGATCTCGCGCACCTGCGCGAGCGCGTTGCCCTCGGCCTGCAGCAGCGCCTGCAGTTCCTCGGCGATGCGGAAGAGCAACTCTTCCTGCCGCAGCCGCTGGTACTGCTGCTCTTCCTGCTCGAGCTCGCGCCGCGCTTCTTCCATCTCGCGCTCGACCTGCTCCTCGGCTTGCTCGGCTTCGTCGAGCTCACCCTGCTCGAGCGACTCTTCGGCCTGCTGCGCCTTCTGCGCCGCCTGCTCCATGCTCGGAGCGGGCTTCGCGTTGCGACGTTCCTGGTTGCGCTTGGCGAGCTCGAGCAACTGGCGACGGATCTCCTCCTGCTGCTTCGCTTGCTGCTCGGCTCGGCGGCGCTGTTCCTCGGTCTGCGGCCGCACGCCCTGCTCGGCGGCCTCCTGCGCGCGCTCGAGCGACTCGAGCGCTTCGCGCTGCGACTCCGCGGCGGAAGCGCTGCGTCCCTGCTGCATCTGCTCCGCGGCGCGCTGCATGGCCTCGCGAGCCTGCTGCATCTCGCTCTCGACCTGCGAGCTCGCTTCCTGCGACATCGAGCCCTGCGGGGCTTGGCTCGCAGCCTGTTGCGTGGCCTCGGACAATTGGGACTGCTGGCGGGCGAGCTCCTCGCGCGCCGCCTGTGCATTGGGCTGGGCCGACTCGCTGCGCGCCTCGCGCGCACCCTCGAGCGCCTGCTTGGCTTGCTCGAGCGCCTGCTCCGCGCGCGCGGCGCTCTGGGCCGCTTGCTCGGGCGACTGGCTGCGCGCCGCGCTCGAGGCCTCGCGCATCGCCTGCGCCGCTTGCTCGAGCGCCTCGCGGGCGCCCTGCTCCCCTTCGGGCTTGGGCGCCGGCAGCGACTCGAGACTTCGCGCCAGTCGTTCGGCCTTCTCCGCGGCGTCGTTCTGCGAGGACGCCAGCGCCGGACCGAGCTTGCGCTGGTCCTCGGCCGCACGCTGCAGCTCCGCTGCGGCGCGCTCCGTGGCCTTGCTGGCCTGCTCGGCGGCGCGCGCGGCGGCCTCGGGCTGCTGCTCGTTCGCGCTGGCCTTGCCGGCCTCGAGCGCGCGCTCGAGCTCGCTGCGCGCGGACTGCTCGCCCGGCGCTTGAGCGTTCTCGGATGCGGCCTTCTCACCGAGGGCCTTCTGCGCAGCCTCGCGAGCGCTCTGCGCGGCCTGTGCTTGACGTGCCGCCTCGGCCTGCAGCTCGGCGGCGCGTGCCTCCGCCTCCTTCGCAGCATTTTCGCGGGCCGCGGCATCGTCGCCAGCTTCGCGCAGCGCTTCCGATGACTTGCGCAGGGCGTCTGCCGTGCGTGCGGCCGTCTCGTCGCCGCTGGCGCGCTGCTGGCGTTCCTCGCGCTGCGCTGCCTGCTCGAGCTTCGCGGCCGTTTCGCTCGCCTTGCGCTCCGCAGCGGGTGCGCGCGCTTCCGTCGCTGCGCGGCGGAGCTCCTCCGCCGCCTGCTGCAGACGCGCTGCGCGCGCGGCGTCGCGTCGCGCGGCATCGAGCTCGCGGGCCGCCTGCTCGAGACGATCGGACGATCCGGGCTTCCACGACTCGAGCACGGCGCGGTCGGTTTCCTGCTGCTGCAGCAGTCCTTCGAGCTCCTTCGCGATCTGCTCGAGCGCGAGTGCACCGCTCTCGCGTCCCGCGCGCTCGTTGCGCTCGAGCAGCTTGCGCTGCTCTTCCGCGATGCGCGCGAGTTCTTCCTCGAGCTTGCGCTGCGCCTCGTTCCGGCTTTCCTCGCGCAGTTGCTCGGTCTTCTCGCGCAGCGCGCGCTCTTGGCTCGAGAGCGCGGCCAAGTCCTGCTTCACCTGTGCAAGTTCCTCGAGCGAGCGTTCGAGGTTTTCGACGTTTTGTCGGTCGAGCAGCACGGACAACAGTCGCTCGAGGTTCGCGATGATCTGCTCCTGACGCTGGATCGACGTCGCGACTTGCCCCGACTGCACGTCCTGACGCGCACGGTCCATCAACTCCTCGAGCGTCAGCTGCCCCGAGCCGTCGCTGCGCTGGTCGAGCATGCGCAGGCCGTCCTTGAGGAGCTCGAGCGCGCGCGGACGTCCTTCCTTCTCGAGTCGGGGCACCAGCGCCTCCATCGTGCGCTTGAGGCGCTGCAGCTGGCGGCGGAGGAGCTCCTGCTCCTCGAGAATCGAGGTCGTGTCGCGCTCCTGCGCTGCCGGCGCAGGCAGCGCGGAGAGGCACAGCGCGGCGAGCAGCGCCGCGGCGCGCGAGGCGGGCTTGGAGGGCTTCATTTGCTGCGATTCCCCGTCATTTCCGCGGTCTTGTCGCGGATGGACTTCTGGCGCCCGAGGATGTCGCGCGTCAGGGTCAGGATGGACTGGAAGTTGTCCCACTCGGCAAGCCGGTCGAGCAGCGAGGCGAGGTGCTCCGCGGCCTTGGCTTCGTGTTCGACCGCGAGCGCGAGCTCGAGTTGGACTTGAGCGAGGTCCGTGCGTCGGCTCGCGCGCTCGAGCGCGGCCGCGGCTTCCGCAAGCTCGTCGCTGCTAGCGCGCAGGGCGATGTCGAACAGGCCCGTCAGCTGCGCGGCGATGCCCGGCGGGGGACTGCGCTGCGCGCGCAGCGCCTCCGCGAAGCGCTTCCAGCTCTCGAGCGGGAAGCTCTTGCTAGCCACCTGCGCAAGTTCGCCGTCGAGCAGGTCGAGCAAACCGAGCGCCTTGTCATCGACGCGCGCGTACAGCACGCTCTCGAGTGCTCCCGCGAACTCGCGCACGAGCGCGTCGCCATCGCCGAGCACGCGACGCTCGCCGGCGAGCGCGGCCGCGAGCTCGACGCTCCCTGGCAGCTCGCCGCTGGTTTCGAGCGCCGCGAGCAGGTCGCGCGTGCGTGTCGCCTGCGAGCGCAGCAGCTCGTCGAGCGAGGCCACGTCACCGCGCGCGCGCGACAGCCGGTCTTGCAGGCGGCGCAGGAATTCCTCCTCGCTGACGATGCGCAGGCGCACCGGCGCACTCGTTCCGGTTCCGCGCGGATCGGGCGCCCCATCGACGGGCGGACGCGTGTCGATCGCTCGCAGCTCGAGCTCGAACAGGTCGCCGACCTCGAGCTTGGCCTCGGGCGAAGTCAGAGCGGCCACTTCGAGCCGCGCGCTGCCGGTGACGGCGACACCGCGCGCGGCTTCGTCACCGCGCAGAGGCAGCGGCGCGTCGCGCAGCGGTAGTTCGTTCCAGCCGCCGTTGCGCTCCTCTTGCCCGATCGAACGCGTGCGCCATGCGAGCGACGTGACGCCCAGATCGTCGATGGCGCGCGCACCGATGCGCAGAGTTCCCTGCGCCAGCGTCTCCACTTCGAGCCGCGCCGGAGAAACGAGCTCGACCTCCGGGCGTTCGTCCGCGAGCACATCGACGGAGAACAGGCCCGGATCGGGATCGACGAGGCCGGTCGAATCGCGCAGCTCGAAGCGGTAGCGCAGCGATTGCTCCGCCACGAGCTCGAAGCCGAGCCCCGCGCGCGCCTGCGTCTCGCCTTGGCGCAGGGGGAAGGGCCGGGACTCGAGCGGCGCGAGCGTGTCCGCCGGAAGGATGCGCACGGAACCGGTGGCTTCCGTGGGCGAGGGAAGCACGCGGATCGCGAGCCGCGATCCCGCGAGCACCTGCACATCGCGATCGAATTCGACGCGGGCCGGCGAGCTGACGTAGGACGGGGGAGCGATCTCGATCGCCAGCGCTGCGATGTCCGGCGGGTCGAGCACCTCGACGCGCAGGCGCGGCAGCTGGTCTTCGTCGTCGCCACCGGTGGCGTGGAGCTCGACCGGCTCCTGCAGCGATCGCAGCAGCGTGCGGAACTCCCCGTCCGACGCGGCTGAGAGCACTGCGTCGCCGCCGTCCTTGAAGTGCAGGACGACTTCCTCGGGCAGCTCGCCCTTGGCGTGAATCGCGACCGGCAGGTCTGTGCCTCGCGCGATGCGCACCGAGAGCTCGCCCTCCGTGCGCAGGAATTCACCCGGTCGCGCGGGATCCGCGACGAGCAGCTCGAGCGTCGTGCGCTGCGGCCACGGGACATCGCCGCCGATGAGCCGTCGCAGGAAGATGCTCGTCGTTTCGCCGCCGCCCACCGCGCCCGCCAGAGCGAGCGCGAGTGCGGCGACTCCGGCCAGCGCGCGCAGCGCCTGCGGACGCTCGACGAGTACGCCTTCGAGATCGAGGGAGCGCGCGCGCAGGTCCGCGTCGCGCAGGATGCGCGCGCGCAGCTCGGGTTCGACGTCTCGCGCGTCGCGGGCCTGCATTTGCACCGCCGTCACCAGCAGCTCGTGCAACTCGGGGTGCTCGCGCTCGACCAAGACGGCAAGCCCCGCGGCATCCGGCACGCGCCGCAGGTGTCGCAGCACTTCGCGCCAGAAGAGCGCGATCGGGAGCGCCACGAGGACGGCGAGGTGGAACCAGCGCACCGCGAGCGGCACGTGCAGTGCCCAGTCCGCGAAGAACACGAACGCCAGCCACGCGCACAACGCGACGAGAATCCCGCCCAGTCCGTGCAGCCAGACCTGCGCGACGAGGCGACGCCTCAGGCGCGCGAGCAGCGCCGCGAGCGCGGGCGTGGCTGCGAGAGCTTGGAGTTCGATGGGGCGTGACACGGTGGCGTCCTAGCGCTGGAAGATGGGCAGGTAGCGGTAGGGGATCTCGAGGATCAGCACGGCGGCGGCCGTGCCGAGCGCCGGGCCCGGCCCGACCTCGTTGGGCCACGAGCCGTCATCCTGCTGCATGCGCAGAATCTCGTCGCGGACGGTCGCGAAGTATGACTCCCAGTCGTCCGCGCCCGCGGTGTACATCGCTTGCACGCCGTAGTAGTGGCCGTACCAGAAGAAGTAGTGACCTCCGGCGCCGCGGCCGTATTCGTGGTTGAACTGCGCGAGGCGCGAGCGCAGGTACGAGATGCCATCGTCGATCGAGCGATCCGAGTACACGCCGGCGCCGTACAGGGCCGTCACGCCGGCCGCGGTCAGCGGGAACGACGAGCGCGAGCCGTCGTTCTTCTGGTAGTGGAACGAGCCGAGCTCGTTGCGCGCGTTGAACATGCCGAAGCTGCGGCTCATGCTCTCCTCGGTCACGGCCGAGTCGACCACGTACTTCGCCGCGCGATCGATGGTGCTCTTCGGCACGCGAATGCCGATGTTGCGCGCCGCGCGCAGTGCCATCACCTGACACACCACGATCGACATGTCGCTCTCGACCGCGTACGGCTCGTAGCGCCAGCCGCCGTCCTGATTCTGCGAGTTGACGATGAAGTCGACCGCGAGCTGCAGCTTGCTGCGAATGTCTTGGCGATGCGTCTGCCCGTAGACTTCGGCGAGGAACAGCGTCGCGAACGCATGGCTGTACATGCGCGAGCCGCCGTGCGTCGTGTAGCCGTCCGCTTGCACGGACTTGAGCACGAACTCGAGCGCTTCCTCGACGTTGCGTCCGTACTTGCCGCGGCCCGGCAAGTGACCGCCCGCGAGGAACGCCATGCCGGCGAGCGCCGTGACGCCGAGGTGGCCCTTGTCGGCGGCGGTGTGACGGAACCCGGTGTTCAGCTTGTAGCCGATCAGCGCGATCCACGCGCCGCGCTCGGATCCCTCGGTGACTTGATTGGCCGCCAGCCACTCGAGCCCGCGCTCGACCGCGCGAGCGTGCTCCGGCGTGACCACGATCGGGGCCTCTTCGAGCGGGCTGCGCTGGGACTGAGCGCGCAGGGGCGAGCCCCATGCGAGCGCCGCGAGCGCGAGTGCGAGCAGATGCAGCATGCGATGTCTCATTTTCTGGCCCTCCGCAACACTCCGCCCTGTCCAGCCACCCACAGGTTGGGTCCGAACGACTCGAGATCGAGCACCTCGGCCGGTCCGAGCTCGGCGGGCAGCTGCATCGTGTCGCGCGCCGCACCGCTCTCGCGATCGAGCAGCAGGAAGATCGTGCGCGGCACGCTCACCTGTCCGCGCACGCGCGGCGTCTCGGTGTAGGCGACGACGACTCCGCTCGCGAGCACGAGCGGCATGGGCATCGGGCCCGAGTTGTACAGCGCGGCGGGCTGCACCGGCAGTCGATGCGCCCACTTGCGCCCGAAAGGCAGCTGGTGCGCGACGAGCTCGGTCGACTGTCCGTCGGCACTCGGCGTGCGCACGAACAGCATGCCCGACTCGCTCTCGCTCACCGAGTGCCGCCGCACGCCGACGAGCACGTCGTCTGCGTCGAGCTCGATGCCCGCGATGCGTCGCGCGGCGCCGATGCGCGGGTTGACCTCGACGAGGGCGCCGTTCGCCTTGCCGGTCGCGAGGTAGGCGAGGTAGAGCTGGTCGCCGCTGCGGACGATCGAGTCGAACTCGAGATCCACCTCGCAGGGCACGCGCCAGGCGCGCACGCCCGTGTCGAGCTCCCACGCGGTCAAGCAATCGCGTTCGCCGGGCGAGCTCGACTTGGGGAACGCCGGCAGGAACAGCCGTCCCGACTCGATCCACGCGCCGGCCGCATCGGCCTCGTTCACGTGCGCGGGCAGGCGGAAGATGCGCGTGCGGCTGCCGGTGAACGGATCGAGCACGACGGCTGGCGTCTGCGCCCAGTCGCTCGGGAGCAGCACGAGATGCTCGGGGCCGAGCACGGGACGATGGGCCCACAGTCCGCTCGGAACCGGTCGCTCCCACAGGGCCATGCCGCTGCGCGGCTCGAGCGCGACGAGGCTCGCTCGCCCGTCGGCGCTGCGCGTCACAACCACCAAGAGGCCGCCGAGCGCGACGTGGTGCTCGATGCGCGCTCCGTCCGCATCCCAGCGCCAGCGCACCGTGCCGCCGAGCGGATCGAGCCCGCTCAGTGCCGTCGTGCCCCCGAGCACGAGCATGTCCGCAGCGAGCGCCGCGCGCGTCATCGGCCGGATCGCGCCGGGCTCGAGCGTCTGCGTCCACAGCGCGACATTCGGATTGCCCGCGTCGCAGGCCTGCAGGATCTCGACGCGCCCCGTGCGCTGCACCTGCAGCTGCATCCAGCGTCGACCGCCACCCGGCGCTGGAGCCTCGAAGTGCCCGAGCAGCGACATCTGGCCCATACCGAAGTAGGCGCTGGTGTCCTTGCCGTCGTAGTGCGCGAGCTCCGCGGACATCGGTCGCGCGGGCACGACCGGATCTTGCGGCAGCGCCTGCGCGAGGTCGTCGAGCTTGCGGCCCGCGTCGCGCGGCAAGTCGCTCGTCATGCTCGGACGAGCGCGCGCGACGCGCCGCGCGAGGGCTGCGGCGAGCTGCATGTTGCCGAGCTCCTCGAGGGCCGCGCGCAGGACAACGAGCGACTGCAGTTCGCTGTCGCGTGCGACTTCGGGCGACCAATCGTCGGGAATCGCGCGCTGCACGCCTTGCACGAGCGTGGGCCAGTCCTGTGTCTCGAGCGCTTGCTCGAGACGAACGCGCGCTGCGTCGAGAGCGGCGGACGTGTGCGGATAGAGCACGGCGACGCGCTCGAGCGCCTGCGCGTCCGAGCGCTCACGTGCCTCGGCCAGCAGCTCGGCGGCGCGCCGTTCGTACGGCTCGTGCTCGAGCGGCTGCGTCTTGGCGAGCTCGCCGATGCGCGCGGACGCCGCGAGCGCCGGATCGCCGGGAAGCTCGACATCGCCCCAAGCCGCGAGCAGCACGTGCAGCTCGCGAAACTCGGCTGCGGCGTCGGCGCGTCGACGCGCGTCGCGCGCGGTCTCCAGCGAGACGAAGAGCGACACGGGCAGCACGCCGCTCGAGCTCGACTTGGGCACGCTGGCCGCGAAACGCTCGGCTCCACGCCGGCTCCACCAGTCCAGCGGCATGTCGCGATCGGCTGCGATGCGTCCGAGATCTGCGAGGAGCCCGGCGCGGCGCTCGTGTTCGCCGAGCAACTCGCACAGATCAATGCGATGTACGTGCACGCGCACCAGCGCCGCGTCGCCGGGGGCGCGGGCGGCCGCGCGGTCGAGTCGTTCCAGTGCTCCCGCGGGCTGCGCGGCGAGCTCGAGCGCGCGCGACTCGGCCAGCAGGAGCGAGAACACCCGGGCGAGTGCGGGAGCGCGCAGTGAGTCATCGGCCGGCGTGGCGAAGCGCTCGACCTTCTCACGCGCCCGGGCGAGCAGCTGCAGCGCGGTTTCGCTGCGCCCCGCATCCATCTCCACGAGAGCGCGACGTTCGAGCACGCTGGCCCAGTCGAGCGCCGGTTCCGGATCGTCGGGCGAGCGCTCGCTCTGCAGGCGGAAGCGCTCTTCGACGGCCCGCCAGTCGATCACGCCGAACAGCGCGCCGGACGTCGTGTAGAACAGCGCCCCATCCCCGAGCGCGACGTTGCCGCTGCGCAAGCCCGTCTCCCACTCGGCGGTGGCCTCGGCGAACTCGCTCGCGAGAGCGTTGCGCAAGAGCGCCACGCGTCGGTTCGGGGTCGCGACGAGTACGTGCTTCTGCGCCAAGAGCGGGCGAGGCCACTCGGACAGGTTCGTGACGTCGGCGCTCTCCTGCAGTTCCGTCGGAGCAGCTTGAGCGAGCCCGCGCGGAGCGCGCACCGAGACCACGCGCTGGCCCGAGAACCACACGCGCTCGCGGTCCGCGCCGAGCAGCGCGAGCAGCTCGCGCGACGGACGGCGCAACGCCGAGTGGGGTCGCGACCACAGGCGCGCTCCAGTCGCGAGATCGAGCGCGAAGAAGTCGTAGGAATCGATCGGTGCGCACACGACGACCTCGCCGGCCACGGCGGGCGAGGCGGTTGCGAAGACCTGCGGACGATCGACGATCTCCCAGTGCGACGCGCGCGGGACCGGGATCTGCTGGTAGAGCGCCTGCCAGATGATGTCGCCGCTCTGCAGGTCGAGCGCCGCGATCGATCCGAGCTGCGTCGAGACGATCACGCGCTCGCCGGCGACCGTCACCGGTGCCGCGTTGTACTCGTGCAGCTGGCGGCCGAACATGTTCAAGGCCATCTGGCCCGACATCAGCGCGCTCGTCCACAGGCGCGTGCCGGTGTAGAGATCGAAGCAGCCGACGTGCAGGTCCACGCGCCCCTGCATGCGGTAGTAGGGCACGATCACGCGCGATCCTGCCACCACGGGCGGAGCCGCCACGCTCAACTGAAACTCCAGCGGTCCCGAGCTGCCGTCCCACTCGAGCGGCGGACGGTGGTTCCAGAGCTCGCGGCCGTTGCGCACGTCGAACGCGTACAAGCGCCGCTCCGGGATCACGTTGGTGATCTCGTAGTTCTGGTACATGTCGTTGTAGACGTTGCTGTAGGGGATCTGCAGCGCAGCCACGGCGACCCCGGCGGCCGCAGCGGGACGCACCATCAGCGAACGGCGGTGCAGGTTCTCGAAGAACTCGCGGCGCAAGAGCGGCCGCGATCCATTGGGGCGGTACTGGCCGCGGTCGACCAGCGACCAGCCCGCGGGCTCGCCGGTTTCCCAGCGCTTTTCTCCGCTCCACGCGTCGAAGGCGTACAGCCGCAGCGTGTCGGTGACGAGCACCGTGTCGTCGGTGACGGCCGGGAAGATGCAGTTGCTCGAGCCGCTCGAGAACGGCGTGAGCACGTCGTTGCGCGCGAACGCCTGACTCCAGGCGACGGATTCTCGGCCGGGCAGCGCCGGCTCGCGGCCGCCGTCGACATCGAGCGAACGCGCGAGCGAGAGTCTGCGCGCCGCCGCCTCGGGCAATCCGCCGGGGAACAGCTTCGCCAGCGCCTCCGCGCGCTGCCACGAAGCGTGGGCCGCGGCCTGCTCGCCCAGCTCGAACTCCAGATCGCCGAGCGCCCACCACGCCTCGGCCGCGGCGGGCGTGAGCGGATAGCGACGCGCGACCTCCAGCAGCGCTCGTGCATCGCGCGTGCGCCGGGCGATGTCGAGCGCCTCGCGCGACTCCTCGCCGTAGCGCGTGGCGTACAGCGCGCGTGCGTCGGCGGGCAGCGACGCGAGCTTCTCGCGCGCCCACACCGCCGCGCCCTCGCGCGCGATCTCGTCGACATCGCGCTCGATGCCCGGCGGAAGGAGCACTTCGCCGCGGTGCTGGGTCAGCAGCTCCTGCAGCAGCGTGAAGGCCTCGCTCCAGCGCTGGGCCGCGAGATGACCCTCGGCGCGCTCCGCGAGCGCGCGCGCCTCGCGCGTCTGCGGGATGGCGAAGCCGCGCGAGACCGTCTCGGGCTCGTCGTCCTGCGCGCGCACGATGCCGCCGAGCGCGCACAAGAGCGCGAGCTGGGCGAGCGTGCGGACGAGACGTGCTTCCATGGCGATCTAGATGAGCTCGAACTTCTTGCGGAGGATCCACTCGATCGCGAGCACGAGCAGTGCCGCGAGCAGCGTCGGCCAGCGGTCCCAGATGTCGTCGAGCCGCGCCGAGATCGGATCCGCGCGCGACTCGTCGCCGGGCAGCTCCGCGAGCAGCTCATCGATGCGTGTCGGATCGACGGCCTTGCCGCGCGAGAGCGCGCTCGCCGCCGCGAGCATCTCCGGCGCGGGCGCCGGGTCGCGATTTTCGAGGCTCGGCAGCACGACTTCGAACTCCGTCGAGGCCCGGCGCTCGGACCCACTCTCGATCCACACGCGGTACAGGCCCGTGCGCGCGGGCTCGATCGCTCCGCGGTACACGCCGGGCCGTCCCTCGGTCGCGCCGAGAACGAGCTCGCTCGAAGCACCCTCGGGTGCGCTCCAGCGCACGACCTGCGTCGCCTCGCTGCTCGGCCGGTAGTCGTCGTCGAGCACGCGCGCCTCGATCGCGACGCGCTCGCCCAAGTCGTACTGCGTGCGCGCGAGCTCGAGTCGATAGCGGCGATCCCCGCTCTTCATGCGGCCGAGCGCGAGCCAGCGGATCGCGTTGCGCCAGAAGCGCTGGTGGTAGCGCGGACCGAAGTGGTAGAGGAAGCGCCACGTCTCGTCGACCGCGAGGAACAGCGTGCGACCGGCGGGGTAGTAGCCGGCCACGGCCAGCGGGTGATTGCCGTAGGCGTTCGAGTCGGTGGGGTGGCGCAGAAGCACCTGACTGCCGGGCTTGGCGCGGTGCACGGGCACGTAGAAGTACATGCCCTGCAGTCCGGCCTCGTCCTCCCACAGTGCGCGGTTGGTCTCGACGTCCGGGTGCAGGCGCACGATTTCGTGCGGATTGAGGCTGTCCTCGAGCTGCGGATGGAACTCGCGCGTGAGATCGCCGGCGCCGGTGCGGAGCTCGGCGTCGTCGAACATCACGGGCATCAGCTGCGCGAGCGGAGTGTCGAGATAGGCCTTGGGCAGGTCGTACTCGCCCGCGAGGAAGCACAGGCCGCCGCCGCGCTCGACGAACTCGACGAGCGCCTTCATGAAGTCGTCGCAGCGGCGCGGATCGGGCGAGATCGCGAAGGGATTGACGTCGCCCAAGATCACGACGTCGTAGCCGTCGAGCAGCTCCTTGCGGTCGGTCGGCACCGCGCGCAGCGGCTCCGCGCCCGGCGAGGCTTCCTGCAGGAAGTCCGAGTTCGCGGACAGCAGGAAGGCGCGGAACTCGATGTTCTCGTCCGCGCGCTTGAGCATGTCGAGCGCGAGCCGGCGGTATTCCCAGCGCGGGTAGCCCTCGATGTAGAGCACGCGCACCTTCTGCGGGCTCACGTGCACGGCGACCTCGAGCGCGTTGTCGTCGAGCAGCGTCTCGCCTTCGAGCGGCGCGACCTCGACGCGGAAGCGGCGCTGCTGCGTGCGGCGATCGGCCGGGCCCGCGCGAGCGACGAGCGTCGCGCGCTCGCCCGTCTCGGAGAGCCCGACTTCCTCCGTCGAGAGCACGCGCTTCGCGCCACCACTCTCGGGGTCGTATTCCTCGAGCCGCACGCTGGCAGTGCCGCTGCGCTCAACGCCGCGCGCGATCACGCGCACGCTGATCTCGATTTCGTCGCCTTCGAGCGCGGTCGGCGGCGCTTCGACGAGCTCGAGCACGAGGTTGCGCTCGGGCCGCGTGTCGCCGATCACGACCGTGTGCACGGGAATCCCAGCGGCTCCGGCGCTGCGCGCGGCTTCTTCGATGGGGAGCCCCGCGTTCTGCCGTCCGTCGGAGATCACCACGATGTCGGTGACGTGCCGTCCGCGATGCTGGGCCATGGCCTCGGCGAGCGCGTCGCCGAGCTGGGTCGCATGTCCGCGTCCCTGAAGCGAAGTTCCGCCGGTCCAAGGCTCGAGCGAGCTCGAGAACGTGAAACTGCGCGCCACGTAGTCGCCGCTCTGCAGTCGCGGCGCGAGCACCTTCTCCGCGAGCGCCTGAGCGATCTGCGAGCGCGTCGCCTGCGCCGGATCCGCGATGCCGGCCTTTGCGAGCGCAGCGCGCAGCTCCGGGTTGCCCGCATACGCATCGCGCCGTTGCATGCTGGCCGAGTCATCGACGAGCACGAGCACCTCGGCCTTTTGGACCTCTTCGCGCCGCGTGACCTTGACCGGCCGGAAGATCACGGCCATCAGGATCGCGAGCGCGAGGAAGCGCAGCGCCGCGAGCACCCAACGCCCGCCGTTCGCAATGCGCTCGCCGCGGTAGCCGAGCCACGCGACCAGCGCGAGCGCGGGCAGCACGACGAGCACCACGACCCACGTCTCCGGCAGGTCGAGCAGCCGGAAGGTCTCGCGCAGGTCCGTCGAGGCCTGCAGCAGGGCGAGCGGGGAGAGGCTCACGGCGTACTCCTCGAGCGTCCGATCCACGCGGCCCACAGCGACTCACACACGAGCGCGACGAAGCACGCGATCGCGATGCCGCGCCAAAGCTCGCCCTTCGGCGGCGCGCTCTCCTCAGGGTCGCTCGAGCGCGTCTCGCTTGCGCTTGCGAGCTCGAGCGACGGATGCACGCCGACGAGCTCCACGGCTGAGATGCGCGCGAGAGCACCTTCGCGAGGATCGAGCTGCGCGGCGAACGGCTCGCTGGTGCCGCCTTCCGCCTCGATGCGGTAGACGCCCGCGCGCTCGGTCGCGCCGATCGCCGTCACGCGCCGGCGGGTCGCGCCCGCGGCCTGCTCGCCCGGGTCGAGGGGACGCCGACCGCCCTCGGGCAGCACGAGCTCGACGCCCTGACGGAACGACTCGACGTCGAGCGCCAGCGTTCCGCCGACGGGCACGTTGCGCGGCGGCACGGCCGTGCGTCCCGCATAGCGCAGCCACTCGTGCACGAGCGGCACGAGCGTGCGCGGCGACTCCGGCAGGCGCGTCCACTCCGGATCGATCGAGGTGGTCCAGAGGAACACCTTGCCGCGGTCGTAGGACTTCTCGACGAGCAGCGGACTCGCCGCTTCGTCGTCGAGTCGCGCCAGCACGCGCGCGCCATCGTGCACGCGCGCGCCGCGGAATTCGTAGATCGGCACTTCGGTGAGCAGCGGCCGCCAGCGCTCGTCCGCGAAGAAGCGGAAGGCCGGGTGATCGAGCACGAACTCGCGCACGCGGTGGTAGCCGTCGCGGCGCGCGATCGCCATGCGTCCGCCGAGCTCCGCCGGAGCGAGCCCCGTGCCGTCGGCCTTGAAAAGCCGCTGGTTGAACCCCGTCGCGTCGACCTTGTCGCCGAGCGTGATCACGAGCGCGCCGCCTTCGGCGACCCAGCGCTCGAGCCGTTCGACCGAGTCCTGAGCGAGGCCGTCGACGTTCGCGAGCACGACGACATCGACCTGCGCGAGGTCGAGCGCCGGATCGCGCAGCTCGTGCGGCTCGACCGTGCGCGGCTCGAAGGGACGCGCGGCGCCGCCTGCGAGCACCTCGTCCCCGCGCGGGGGATCGAGCACGGCGCCCAGGAATCCCACTTCGTCTTGTTCGATTTCCGGCCGCGGTTCGCCGTTCACGAGCAGCACGCGCACGGCGGGCGGCACGAGCACGACTTGCGCGCGCACGTCGTCCGTCGCGAGTCGATCCGACTCGATGCGCGCCGAGAGCACGTGCGCTCCGGCCGTCGGGAACACGACGGGAAACACGACCTTGCCCTCGCCCTGCGCCGGAACGTCGACCGGTCGGTAGGGGAGCTTGCCGTCCTCGTCGATCGTGAGCGTGACGCGCACGCCGTTGCGCGCGACGGGCCCGAAGTTGCGCACCGTCACCGCGACGTCGCACGGAGCCTGCGGCCCGAGCACTTCCGCGAGCGGCTCGATCGCCGCGACGCCGAGGTTCGGGGGCACCTCTTCGCGCGCGCCGAGGTCCTCGACCGCGACGCGGCAGCCGAGCTTGCGCAGCGCCTCGAGCTGCTCGCGCAGCGCGGGCGCGCCGTCGTCCTCGCCGCCGCTTTCGAAGTTGCTGCGCTGCAGGTCCGTGAGCAAACGCACCTCGAGCGCGCTCTGCGTCGAGCCGCGCGCGTCCTCTTCCGCGAGCCGCACGACCTCGCCGAGCGCCGCCGCGAGATCGAGCGACTCGTCCGTCGGCGCCTGCAGCGTGCCGAGCACGCTCAGGGCCTCGTCGGGCCTGCGCCACGCGACGAGCCGCGGCCGCGCACTCGCCACGATCACGCGCACGCGATCGTCGCGCGCCGCATCGAGCTCGAGCACGATTTCACGCGCGCGCTCGACGATGCGCTCGAAGCTGCTCTTCACGTCCGCGCGGTAGCCCGTCGACGCCGACGCATCGATCACGATCGCGATGTCGCGGCGGCTCTGCGCGAGCGCCGCCAGCGGAGACTGGTCCCCGACGAACGGCCGCGCGATCGCGAGCGCGAGCAGCGCGACCGCGGCCATGCGCAAGAGCAGCAGGATCAGGTTCTCGAGCTGCGCGCGCCGCCGCGTCTTGCGGTAGGCCGCGAGCACGAAGCGCATCGCCGCCCACGGCATCGGCTTGTAGCGCTGCCGGTTGAGCAGGTGGATCGCGAGCGGCACGAGCGCGAGCAGCGTGCCGGCGAGTAGGGCGGGATTGACGAAGCCGTCGAACATGGCCTAGCGCCTCCCGCCGCGCGCGCGCGCCTTGCGGTGCGCGAGGTACGTCGTCAGCGCTACTTCGAGCGTGCGCGACGTATCGAGCTGCACGTAGTCGACGCCCATCGCCGCCGCGTGACGCGCGAGCTCGCGATTGTGCGCGGTGATCTCCTCGACGTAGGCCTGCCGCAGCGCCTTCGGATCCACCTTCAGCATGCCTGCGCCCTCGAGTCCGTCGAGGCGCACGAGGCGCGCGATGTCGAACGAGAGCTCGAGCGGATCGAGCACTTGGAACAGGATCGGCTCGTGCCCCTCGTGGCGCAGCCTCCGCAGGCCCTCGACCACGCTCGGGAGATCGTCGAAGAAATCCGAGTAGATCGCGACGATGCCGCGCTTGCGCAGGCGCCCAGCGAACCACTGCAGCACTCCTCCGACGCCCGTGGGCCCGCTCGGCTGCGCGGCCTCGAGCGCCTTCCAAATCGCGTGCTTCTGCCGCTCGCCCGACGACGGCGGCACCTTGACGCGTTCCTTGGCATCGAACAGCACGAGTCCCGACGTGTCGCGCTCGCCGATCACGAGGTGCGCCAGCGCCGCCGCGCACCAGCGCGCGTAGTCGAACTTGCTCCACTCGAGCGACCCGAACGCCATCGATTCGCTCGCATCGACGAGCAAGTGACACGCCAGCGTCGTCTCCTCGAACATCTCCTTGACCACGAGCCGGTCCGAGCGCGCGAACACCTTCCAGTCGAGGCGCCGCAGCTCGTCGCCCGCGACGTACTCGCGGTGCTGCGCGAATTCCGCGGAGCTTCCGCGCAGCGGCGAGCGGTGGTGGCCGGAGAGCGTGCCCTCCACGACGGTGCGCGCGACCAGCTCGAGTCCTTCGAGCCGGTCGAGCACCGCGGGGTCGAGCCGCTTGTCGCCGCGCGCCTGCGCCATCGCCAGCGCTCTAGCGCGCCTTCACGCCGGGCAGGCCCGCGCCCACGCCGCCGCCCGCATCGATCTCCTTGAGCATGCGCTCGATCACGACGTCGCTCGTCATGCCTTCCTGCTCGGCCGCGTAGCTCGTGATGATGCGATGGCGCAGCACCGGCTTCGCGATCGCGCGCACGTCGTCGATCGAAACGTGGTCGCGCCCCGCAAGCGCCGCGTGCGCCTTGCCGGCGAGCACGAGGTACTGGCCCGCGCGCGGACCCGCGCCCCACGTGACCCACTCCTTCACGAACGACAGGCCCGAGTCGCTCTTCACGCGCGTGCCGCGCGTCAGCGCCAGCGCGTAGTCGAGCACGTGATCCTCGATGTGGATCGCGCGCACGGCCTTCTGGATCTCGAGCAGTTCTTCCGCGCCGAGCTGCTTCGCCGGCTCCGCGCTCTCGCCGCCGGTCGTGCGCCGCAGGATCTCGCGCTCCTCCTCGAGCGTCGGGTAGTCGACCTTGATCATGAACATGAAGCGGTCGAGCTGCGCCTCGGGCAGGGGATAGGTGCCTTCCTGTTCGATCGGGTTCTGCGTCGCGAGCACGAAGAACGGGCTCGGCAGCGCGTGCCGCCGTCCGCCGACCGTGACCTGACCTTCCATCATCGACTCGAGCAGCGCGGCCTGCGTCTTCGGCGGCGTGCGGTTGATCTCGTCGGCGAGCACCACGTTCGCGAACACGGGCCCGGGCGCGAAGCGGAACACGCGCTCGTTCGTCGCCGCATCGATGTGCAGCAGGTCCGTGCCGGTGATGTCGCCCGGCATCAGGTCCGGCGTGAACTGGATGCGGTTGAAGCCGAGGTCGAGCGTCTTTGCGAGGCTCGAGATGAGCAGCGTCTTCGCCAGTCCCGGCACGCCGACGAGCAGGCAGTGGCCGCGCGAGAGGATCGCGAGCAGGAGCTGGTCGATGACCTCGTCCTGGCCGACGATCACGCGGTGCAACTCTCGCTTCATGCGCGCGTGCGCATCGCGCAGG